>JAABUQ010000231.1_pt1 | contig 125926 bp, 120 predicted proteins | sample 5560001 | NCBI WGS metagenome assembly JAABUQ01 (sample SAMN10711888, study PRJNA513371) | rock metagenome | isolation source: Antarctica rocks | place: Antarctica: Victoria Land, Finger Mt nord | collected 2015-12-18
GAAATTAAGAAATTAAGAAATTAAGAAATTAAGAAATTAAGAAATTAAGAAAAATCGCATTTATAAGATCTATAATTGGTAGATAACTGCTATATAACGGTTGACTACCAGTTAGTCAACCGATAGATAACCAAAATAGACTTATAATTAGTAAATAATCAATATATGCTAGTTAGCAATCGGTTGACTAACCGGAATCTAGCAGATATCTAATCAAAATAGATATATTCCTGGTACATTCCTGGCATTTACCAGGAATATAATCTTATAGATGGGCCTGTAAGTAGTTTTAGCAACAATCAAAAACTCTATCTATAAAAAATTCAAAATATTTTTTGTTTTCTATAGCAAGAGAAGTTATAAAGTTATTAACATTTAAGTCGATGCAATCGAGAAACTTAATAACGAATTCTTCTAGTTATTTTAAGAACTTTCTAGTTTGTTAATCTTTTATATAAGATTTGCAAATACTATATAATTTAATAGCAATAATAAGATTAATGTTTTCTATTATATTAACTAGTTGCTTCAAAGTATTAAGATCTAAATATCTTATATAACAATATTATAACTTAAGAATATTATTGTTATCTTTAGAAGCGTAATTTGCGATTAATACAATAATAGTATTAATAGAGTAAGCTAATTAAAGCTTATATTGTTTGCGATACTTAACTATATATAAGACTTAATTGTTGTTAAGTGCAATTATGCAATATTTGTTATTATAAAAGTTAATATTTATTCTTTGCTTCGTTAGTGTATTAATTAATAAAAAACTTGTTTATAGCTTTGAAATGTATAGAATGTTAATAAAATTTATAGTAACTATAGTTTTGTCTCGTAGTATTCTATTTAACGCAATTGTATCTCTATTAATAGCATTTAACTTGTTGTTGCCAACAATATAAATAGATATACTATTAGATATAGAATTGTAAGTAATAATCTTTGTCTTTAATAATAGAATTATTGAATGCAAGAAGCTAGAAGCTAGAATTAACTATCTAGTTATTCTTTGTTAAGATCGAATTTTTTGCAGTTGCAGTATTAGCGAAGACAACTTTAGTAGTCTCTATTTTACGTATTGTTTCAAAGATTGCAATATTGTTTTTCTCTTTGTTAATATACTTAGAGTATACTATAGTATTGCAAGCAAATTCAAAGTTAGAGTTTTAAATAAAGTCAACTGCTTTAGCTTAAAAGATATAGACAATTTTTGCAAAATTTTTGTTAACATTTTTATTCTTTTTATTCTTTTTTTTTTTTTTAATTTGTTAGATATAAGCTCTAAATATAGTTGTTAGTACTTATCTAAAAAGTAATTGTTGTTCTTTTTTGCTTTCTTGTATAAGAGATAGTGCTTCTTTAATTTATTACTTTTAGTCTAAGTAGCGACAATTGTAGTAGTGTTCTTCTTTGTTTTATTAGATTTTTTTTGTTTTTTTCTATACAATTGTATTGCAAGTAGCTTGTGCTCTAAAGATTTTAATATTTTTTTTTGCTTTTGTATGCAATCGACTTTGCATAGCTTTGCACTAATAGTTTTAAGAATCGACAATATCTTTTGTAGAACAATATACTAAATAAAATTCTTGTAACAACTCTCGAGATTTGCTATAAAGCAAAATACAATCTATTATTTAGAAAAATTGCACTTTAATAAGTTAGTCTCTTTTATGTAAATATATATAGTCTAAATATAGATATTAACGTTGTTGTTGCAAATATTAATAGTAATAGTAACTAGCTTTTAATCTACGATATACTTGATTGTAAAGTTTATATCTATATATTAAAGCTAAAGATAAACAACAATCTCGAAAATAGTATCTATATTATCAATTTGCAATATCAAAATCTTATCAATTTTGTTATATATACAAATCTATTCTTCCCAATTAAATAAACAGTATTTTTTGATATCTACTCTACTTGTAGCAAACTCTAGCAAATGTGATTTTTTGTAAATTTAACTGTATTGAATATTTAAGTTGTTTTGAGACAATACTTATTGTATTTAACAATCTACTAGATTGTTTCTTATTTAATAGATATTTCTATTCTTTGTATCTAAATACATTCGACAGTTTCTTTATTTATATCTTGAAGTTGCTCTATCTATATAGATTTTTTAATTTCTATATTCTTGTATAATTATCTACGCATTCAATTTTTATTGTATTGTATTTCGACTACAATATATAAATTTTCAATAACTCTAAATATTACGTCGACTAACTGCTAGAAATTACTGCAAGCTAAGATGCTAGACTTGCTAGAAACACTCTTGTTTTCTAAGCTTTATTAATTTGGACGCAAACAATAGACTAACTAGATTACAAGAGAGCCAATAAGATGAAGAATAGCTAATTTGCTAATAAGAAAGAAAAAGTAGAAAATTGTTTGTTTCGAACGCGTTTCTAATAGATCTATCGATAATCTAATTCTAATAAAAGAGTTAACTTTCTATAAATAAGGCGATAATCTATAAAGTGTCTTTCAAATGATTGATTAATACAGACTAATTCAATAGCTTTAATAGATATCTCGAATTACGCAAATCTAGACTAATAATCTATTAAATATAGAAGTAATATTATTGTATTAATTATCGATAGCATATACAATCTATAGAGAAGCAGATATAAATATAGATGCGAGCTCGACAGAATTTTAGTATAGCTTTATAATAAGACTAATTTCTAACAGTTAATAATCTATTTTAGCGTCTTTTCTTGTATTAATCTCAATTTAATATCTAGATTTTTTTAATAATTCTTTATTTTCTTCGATATATATTATACAACAATCTTGTAACTAAGTAGGAATTGCGCTATTGCAAAGTATATTTGTCTTTTGCTACTATTAATAGACTTTAAGTAGAGTCGATAATTGTTTATATAGTTTTTTGTCTAATTACTAGTTTTATCTTAATATAGTATATATAAGATATCTATCTTAGTTTAAAGTCTAACTAAGTTTCTAATATCTTAATATTTATTTTTAAGTCTATTTAATGTTTTGCTAGTATTACGCTAACGCTTATATTAAATTGCTTAAAAATTCTCGAGAAATAAATTAGTTTATACTTTACTTTTAAGAATTTAATATTATATATCTATATTTATTGCTTGCATCTATTGTATGTCCTATCTAAAAATTTGCAACTATATTTTGTTAACTTCTTATATATTAAAATATTAATATTGTCTACAAATTCTATAGAACTAATTCTTAGCTTAATATTATTGCATATCTTTAACAAGTTTGCGTTATAAAATAAATATAATACAATATAGCCAGACTAGTGAAAATTCAATCGTTGTACCATCGTAGTACAACTGTTGAAAAACCGTCGAAAAATCGACCAAAAATCGACCAAAAATCGTTGGAAAATCGTTGGAAAACCGTTTTTCAACCAATTAACAACTAGAAAAATTCTAAATTTTGGTTGTTCAATCGTTGAGTGCCCCAACAACCACCAATCGCAATTAAACTATAGATAGATTGAACTATAGTTGTTCAATGATTAATTTAAAAAAAGTCCAAATCGAAAAAAAAATTATAATTAATTAGACTCCCTAAGTACTAGACTAGTAGAGAAATATATAAGAGAAATATAGATGAGGGGGTCATTTAAGCGTATATGTTTTTTGCAAATCACGTGATTTTTCTATTTATAGCTTGATAGCGTTGATAGTAATCGAAATAGAGACTTCTCGAAATAAATTTAAACTTTAAATTTAAGTTTAAACTCTAAATTATTAATAGAATTAATAGAAAAACGTCTTAACGACTTTACGCATTAACAAATCAACAATTTAGATATTTTACTATTCGACACGCCAAGAGTTAAAATCTCGATCGAGCTAGCTTCAGGACTTAGAATAAATTTTCAAAATTTTCAAAATTTTCTATATCAAAATTAGCATCTATAGGCATCTATAGATTGAACAATCGTTGTTTAATCGTTGTTTAATTGTTGTTCAACTATAGAAAAACCAATTTTCTAGTCTCAAATCGTTGTCTAACCGTTGTTCAACTATAAAAAATCTTAATTTCTAACTTTAAACCGTTGAACAATCGTTGGAAAACTATAAACTATCTAGATTTCTGTTATTCAACCGACATACAATCGTTGTACAACTGTTGTTTTTATTAGTAGGAAGCCCTAGACGTATTAACAATAATAAAGAGCTTTACAATATATCGATATCTATATTGCATTTTGTTATTATATAGCTATTAATTATAATTGTAGTATATCGATTCTTTAGAAAGTCTTCTAAAAATCTAAAAAATTATTTAGAAACTCTTCTCTTTTTTATATTGTATAGAAGTCTACTATATACTATATTGTCGAATATACTTTTATTATTTCAACTTAACAATAAAACTACTCTTTTTCTTGTATTATTTTATATTATATATTTTTTTTTTAGAAATAAGTTGCAAGATTGTATCTATTAATCTATATTTGTAAACTTCTATCTAAGTATCTAGTATTGTATTATATATTTCAACAACGTTATACAAATATTCTTATATAATTAATTCTAGTATCTTATCTAGTATATCAAGTAATACAATCGACTTATATATTTTTGTATTAAGGTAGTTCTTTTTATCTAGTTTTTGCAATATTATTATAATTGCCCTCTTAAACTAAATTGATTATATTTTCTTTTAAAGGTATTTCTCGAATAACAAACGTATTTGCTTTAGTATACTATTAATAATTCCATATATTATCTTATTTGTATAGCTTATATATCTCAAGATTTTATTAAATATTATTTTGTATATAGCTTTTCTAATCTTGCAATATATTAATAGAGTGTTATCTTTAACTAGTAGTAGATATTCGAAGTCTTTTATATCTTGTTTAAAGATTTCGAGAAATAGCAAAAAATAGATTTAGAATATTATTTCTATCTTTTTTTGCATTGTTGTAACAATATTAAAACTCTCTTATTTAATAAAAGAAAAAATAATTATTTAAGTTAGTAATTTTGCAATTGTATTTCTTGTTTATTTTGCAATTCTAAATAGTATTTTAAAGAATTTCTTTGTATTTTATATAATTTTACAATTATTTTTTTTGTTTTTGTTTTCTAATAATCTTGCTCTTTTTGTTGCATATTTTAATATATTTTGTATTTGTATTTCTATATATTGCAAATCTATTTATATAAATAAAGCTTCGAGCAATAATTCTATACGCAATAGATATATTTTTAGTTATTCTTAGATTTATATATTTTGTAATTGTATACTTAATACTTTAAGCATTAATATATATGGCAACTTAAATTGTAAAACTATATAGTTTTAATATTAAATTTATAATATATTTTGTTGTTAATTAACTTGTTTGCTATCTTTGCGCTAACTAAATATATAACTAATAACGTATATTTCTTCTATTAACTATTTTTTGTAAGCTACTTGATCTTTTCGATTATTATCTTTAAATATATATTTTTATTAATTTTAATAAGTATTTTTGTTTTCTTTTTCTCTATATTTTTAAGTATCTTTTCTATTTTAGTTTTATATACTATTATATTATAGTTGACTTTTCGCAAACTTATATTCAATAATATCTTTTTAGTTCAAAAATTGTTCTTCTTTAATATTTTTTGCTATTTTTTATCTTAATTCTAAATATAAATAGTCTCGAATATCTTTTTATAGTCTCGATATCTTTGCACGTTAATAGTATTTTTTCGATATCTACTTTTTTTATTTACTTAACTATATTTTTTGTTGTTGTTACTATAATTCTCTTTATCTTCTTTTTGTCTTTAATAAAGATTTTTGTTTCGAGTTTTTTACAAGTACTTTGTATCGATAGTATTGTATTAATGTTAACATTAAAGTAACTTTAAAAAAAATTGTCAATGCTTTGCTTACTCTTTTAAGTTAATTGTTTCTTTGTTTCTTTTCTTTTACTAATTTTTTCTCGAGTTTGTTAACTATCTTTTCTAATCTTTTCTATTGATTTTTCATGCATTAATTGCTTGTCGACAAAACAACGCGTTAACATATTAGTTTCTCTATTAATTCTATTAGTTTTCTTAACTCGTTTTAAGATATCGACTAATTAATCTTTTGTCTATTAAGTCTATAGAGTATATACAACCTGTTTAATTTCTTGTATATGTTCTTTGCTTTAATTAAATCTCTTTGCGAGAATACAATATTTGTATCTCGTTTACCTGTTAACGTTGCGTTGATAATATCTATAATTTAATCTTAACAATTAGAATAAGACGCAAATATTATGCTAATAGTTCTCTCTATTTCTTAATAGATAATATAAGTAGTTTAATTTGTTTATTTTTACTTTTAATATATATATATTAATAGAAAATAATTCTCGATTTTCAATTTAATATGCTTGTTTTACAAATATTGCATAATATTAATAGTCTAGAAATTATAATTTAATTTCGAAATATTGCATATAAATCTATCTCATATCGATATTATTTTAAATATTAATTTGAAAAAAGATTTATTACTTTACTAGAAGATTCGAAATCAAAAAAATACAATCAAAGACAAGATTATATATAAGATATTTATATTACTTGTAATACTAACAAATACAACAACATAATAAGCTATTATAATTGCTTGCTTAGCTTTGCGTTATAAATATTAATAGAAAAAATAGAAAAAATAAGTAAAAAGTTAAGATAATAAATAAAATAAATATATAACAAGTATAGACAAAATATAAACTAAATATATGCTTTAATATAGTAAAAGAGACGTCGATAATTTTAGAATTAAATAAAATATATCGAAAATCTATATTTGATATAAATTGAATTTGAATAAAGACTTAAAAATTTGCAAAAAATTTGTTTCTATCTAAGATTTGTTATTGCAACAATTAAGTACAAACACAATATATAGTAGATATCTATCTGTTTATTAAATCGAAGTCGAAACAAAAAAAGTGTAGCTAGCTCGAAGACAAGCTAGTCTATACTAAGTATATAATAAATATATATTTTTATATCTAGATAGCTTGCAACCAATCTAAATTAACTCTAGAATTAAACTTAATATATACAAAACTTCTTTGTATTGATATAATTTAGCTAAAATATAATATATATTTTGCGTAAACTAATTAATATATTTATATTTTTAAAATTTCTGATAAATGTTGCTTTAGTTGCAACAACTATATTAGCTATATATAAACTTAGTATATAATAAACGTAAAAAACTAGATATTGTATTTACTATCTTAACTAACTATATCGAGATTGTTTAAATTAAGATTGATTGCGCATAAGTTTAGTATAGATTAAATATAGCTAAATTATCAGTTATTAAGATAAAAGTGATAAAATTTACTATTTTTGTTAATTGTAGTAGCAACGCCAATATTAACTAAAAATAAATCTAGTATAAACTTAATTAATACAAAATTACTAAGAATACTGTACTGGCCTTCGTAGAAGTGATTCTTCCGGAAGTTCCTAGTGCTTCCGCCAAATATCCACGGTTTTTGGTTATTCCTAGAGGACTCACCAAGGGTCCACCGAGGGTCCACGGATGGTTCACTAGATCTATACTAGTCTTTGACCTATAGATTATTTCTTCGAGAGTTCACCAATTGACCACCAGGTGTTCACCGAATTCCCACCAGTTTTCCACCCTATAGACTCTATAGGTGCTATTTGATTTAATTTTGAAATTGATATATTAAAAAATCTTGAAAAAATGGCTAACGCCCGACGCTAGCCCGATTGGGATTTCGACTTTAGAAATGTTGAATAGTAAAGTATATAAATCGTCGATTCGTCAAAGCGTGAAGTTGTTGAAGCAGTTTTCTATTTTTAAATTTAAAGTTTAGAATATTCGGGATATCTATAGCTTTGCGACTATCAACGCCAGTAGAATTTTAATTACATAATAACCTCTTTTATTAAAATTATATACGCGTGTAAGAACCCCCCTACTAGCGCGGGCGAATTTATAATAATTTTATTAATATTAGTTGATATAAGTTCTTAGTTAATTTTTTTTTAAAAAAGCAGTGCGCTCACCGTCCACCGTTAGTTCACCACCTCCCGGTTCTTGGTGTTATGAGACATTAAACCGAGTATTCCGGGTGGAATATCGAGAAATAACCGAGCAATAACTGGGAAATAACTAGCAAATAACTGTTTTCTCACCGGATGTCCACCGGGATCGCACCGGGATTCCACTAGTTTTCCACGACGAAATCACTTTATAGATAGGCTATACAGTATGTTATTTTTTGTATTTGAGTTAATAGCATTATTGGCTATATGTAAGTTTAGTATAAGCTAGATATAATTAACAAAAATATAAATATATCAATTTTAATGCTTGTAAGACAAACTAGATTTTTATCTATAAAATATAAGTTAAGTATAAACTAATCAAAGATAAGATTTAGACTATTGTATTATTGTTTTTGATCTAAATAATTGCAAAAAATAGTTTTGATTTTTCGACTTCGAAAAGATTGCTAAATATTAGTTCCATATATATTAAGTCTAGATTAAATAGCAATTTTTTTTCTTAAATATCTTAATTATATTATTGCAAGAAATTTTCTTTTCTTTTTTAGTCGAAACTAATGTATATTTAGTACAAGCTAAAACTATATTAAATACAAATATATTGCTATATCTAGAATCTCTATTGTTTTCATTTTTGTTGCTAAACTAAATACAAAATTAGTCTATATTTAATATCGAAATTAAAAAAGTGCTTATAATTGAATATTTGTTATTAAAAGAACTATCGATTTGCTATAAAATTGTTAGTACATATTTAATATAAAAAATCTATATTAAGATTATAGGTTTTCTAAATAAGTTTTAATCTAGAATATTTTGTTAATATATAACTTTAATAGTTATACAAACACAAATCGAATATATACTAAATAAATACAAATTTGCTTTGCAAAATTATATTTTAAGTCTTCAAATAAGTATGTATAGTATAGAATAAACTAAAATGTAAATTTAATATATAAAAGATATAAGTTACACTTATATTACAATAGAAGTGAAAATTAAATAAATAAGAAAATTATACATTATTGCAACTATAATATATAAATTAAATAGATATACAATATAAGCAAAACTTACGCAATAAACTTATATTTGTTATATAATAGAGTCTAGACTAAGTATAAATATAGTTTGTATTAAAAAAAGAAATATTTTTAAGTTTAATACTATAATGCGCATTTTTCTAGCTCTAAAATAATATATAGTAACGCAAAATATTAACAAAATATAAATTATTTATATACTAAATATAGAGAGAGTATATATTTCTCGATATAATACTTCTAGCTTGCAAATATATTATTAGTAATAAAATATATTATTGTTTATACTTAATCTATATATAGTATAAAAAAGTGTTAGAACTTAGTAGTGTCTTAACTCTTAATTTTATTTTATTAATATTTGTAAAAGCAAGAAAACTAGATATATATTTGTATTATAATAGATTGTTCGAATATAACTATATAATTTGCAAAAATTAATATCAATTACATATTAAATATAGATTGTAATAATACTAATTACTAAATATACAACAATTTAACAACTATTTGGAACAAATATAGTATTATGTATCTAGTTTCTATTTATAGCAATATTGCAACTATATATATTTAGTATACATTTTGTTTATATTTCGAACAAATTTACTTATATCTTGATATTGATAGACAACAACAAAACTTTAATATATAAAACTATTATATAATAATTTATATTTAATATAAATTAAAGATAAAAAGAATTTACTATTAAAAACTCTTATAGATATTATTTTTTGTTAAAATAACAAGATTTGCTTGTATTTAATATTTTCTATATAAAATATAGAGCCAAAAAAATTTACAAGCTAAAGTATATATTTAGCAAATTTAATATAAGCTAGATATAAATTTAGTATATACAATATATAATAGAAACAATTAAATTAATTTTACTAAATAAAGTTTAATTCTAGTAACGTTAATATTAATAATAAATTTAAGAAATATATACTTAATATAAGTAACGCACGCGCTAGATATATACTAACTATAATACTAATTAAGAGAAAACAAGTTTAATATATTTTTAATTTTGTTGTTGTTAAAGTCCACTCGAAGTTATACTATTTGTTAAATTAATATAATTACACTATATATATATACCAAATATAGATTATAGAATATTAATAATTGTTGTAATCTATATTTATTATAAATTGCAATTATACTAAAAGTCAAAAATATTTAGAAAAAATAGAGATTAAAGCAAGAAAAGCAATATTTATAGATTGCTTTTTGCGTTAGCAATTTTCCTTGTATTTAGTTTTTGCTAAAACTTAATATATATTGCAACAATACTAAGTTTATACTTTAACTACATGTTATATCAACGTATTAGCAAACTATTAATTATTATTAAAAACAATAACTAAGTATATTTTTATCTAATCTATACTATATATATATAGAGTATATATTTCGATTATAAAAATGCAATTAACAACTTTAACTTAAAATTCAAATGTAAAAATATAGTCTATACTAAATATATATTAAGCGTATATTTCAATTGTAAAAACAAAAATAGTTAAAAAGCTTAAATTTCTATAAAAAAGATTTAGTCTATACTTAATATATATTGAAGCTCAATATTTATTAGACTATCGAAAACAGTTTTAACAATATTATATTGTTAACAATAGTCGATATGCGTTGAACTTATACAAGATATAAACAATATTTATTTCGAATAGCAATTCTTATTCAAAATAAGCTTGTCTTGAATAGAAAATCTATATCCAAGATAAACTGTAACTCGTTTAGACTAATCGCGAGAAATCGAAAATATCACGTGAGAGCGTCAAGATTCGATTCCTCGATTTTTTTTGAAATTGAATTGCTTAAAATAGTAACTTGTCGACTAAGCTAAACTTATTATAGTAACAAGCTAGCTTCTTTAAGCAATTCGATTCTATTTAATTTCTTGACAATTTGATTCAATTCCAAATTTGGGATCGAATAACGAATCGACGATTAGTCTAAGCTTGTTCTAACCAAGATATAGATTTTTTTCGGTAGAAAGCTTTATGTTTTAAAGAAGAAAAACTTCTACTTAAGATTATTTTGTAATTAGAAAAATCAACAAAGACGTTAAGAAGCTTATTATCTATCGATAATTGTATTCTTCTTAGACTAGTCGCGATAACCCGGAAATGTCACGTGCAAATGCCAAGACCTAGGTCAAAAAAAGTTCGAAGAATCGAATCGCTTAAAGTAGTTTAGTCGATTACTATAAGTAGTTTAGCGCAAAGCGCGCTAAACTACTTTTGAGCGATTCGATTTCAAAAAATTGTCGCGACTCAATCTTGGCGCCAGGTCGAGCTAGAGGGATGATATCATAACTCGACTCGACAATTAGTCTAATTCTTCTATATTATTATATTACGTAACTAAACTATTTAATTTATTTCTAATTGCGTATATGCAGTCCAATCTGCATGCGTAACTAAATTATATAATTTGCTCTTAATTTTGCACTTTTGACTCTATCTACACACGTAACTAAATTATATAATTTATTCTTAATTTCGCATTTGCAATTCTATCTACGCATATAACTAGATAATATAATTTGTGTCTAGAAAATTCAAAAGTCTAGATTAAGAGTCTAGATTAAAAGACTATATTATATACTAGTTGTTAAGTCCTCTATACGTTCAAGCTTTTATTAACAATTTCTACAACTTCTTAATTTAGTACTTGAATTTCTATCTCTTGACTAAATTTCTTAGATATCTAGTATATAAGATACTTAAGTTTCTATCTAGTACGCGTTTGTTTAAGTAGAATTAAGTTTGCACAATTAAAACGCTTCTACTATTGACAATTTCTAGATAGACTTAATTTTTAAATCTAGAGTAGTAAGATTAGAGAGCTTCGAAGTTAAGATAGAGCGAAGAGAGTAGACTAATTGTCGATTCGATATTCGGTCCTAGCTTTGAAATCGAATCGAATTGTCAAGAAATCGAATAGAATCGAATCGCTTAAAGAAGCTAGCTTATTACTATAATAAGTTTAGCTTAGTCGAAAAGTTACTATTTTAAGCAATTCGATTTAAAAAAAAATCGAGGAATCGAATCTTGACGCTCTCACGTGATATTTTCGATTCCTCGCGATTAGGTTAGAAGAGAGTCTATTAAACGCATTAAAATTTCTATACATTCGTATTTGTTCTGCTCGGATAATTCTTACTAATGCTACTAACAATACTTGAAAAAGTAGACTTTTGTTAAAATCTGAATATCTTTAGATAAAGTAGTCCAAATCGGGTAATTTTAATTAATTTAGGAAATTTATAGCGTATTCTATTTTTATTACGAAAAATACTTTAGAAAGTATCTCTATTACTCGATCTAGACTAGTTTGTTTCTCGAATTCTTTTCAAAAAACAATTAATTTCAAGCTAGTTTAGATTAAGCAGTAAAGACATTTTCTAGAGTAATTTTTCGTAATAAAAATAGATTACGCTATAAATTTCTTAAACTAATTAAAATTACCCGATTTGGACTACTTTATCCAAAGATATCTAAATTTTAACAACTACTTTTTTGAGCATCGTTAGTAGCATTAGTAAGAATTATCCGAGCAGAACAAATGTGGATGCAAGATGCTAAAAATTGAGTGCTTGGTTCAATCGGCTTTCAGACATCTTGCGGAATGCATTGTTCAAGGTCGTCGCTCTCTGGCGATTCAGTGGCTACGCTGGCCGTTGTACAAAGACCTTTGAGCCTTTAGTCTACTTCGGATGTCATATTACGTTGGTCTCTCGCCTTTGCTTGTTCGACATAGCCATACTTTAGGAGCAGAAACTTTTGAGCGTCGATACAGAGACAAAGACATTCTGTCGACTGGGACTCATGGATGGCTGGGAACCAATTTCATACTTGAATTGCTTTCATCCATTTAATCCGTCTCTTGGAAAGCTCTTAGGTCATGGCGCCGACGTATGTACAATGCATTGAGAGAAGCAACGCTGTATTTTGAGCACCGCCCATGAACGAGTCGTATTGGCAGCAGAAACGACAGAAACGACCACGTTTTCAAACGCCCAGGAAGCCCTATGCAACGCTCTCCAAATCTCCAGCCTGCCGATTGAATGCTTTGCTAATTTGTCTAGAAAAGCCGTGAAGTGCAAGTTCGCAAGGAGCGGTTACTAATGTCTTAGGACCGCGATCGACTCGTTCCAACAGCGCCAACGCTACCAACCCGTCCACTTGTCTTGCGAACACCAGCTTTCACCTCCCGACTTTCGGCGCTTCGCCGCGCAGGACTGGGTCTTGACTTACCAACACCTAGAGTTCCGCTTCCATTCCCACACTTCGAACTTGCCGGAGTCTTGGGCCGGGGCTTCTCCACTGCATGCTGCCCCTGATCCCGATTCTCGACATCTGAGGTGAGCTGTTGAATCGCGTCGTTATCCTGCATGTTGTATCTCTCATTCATCGTCATGGTCGTTGTGTAGCTTACAGTTCTGGTCTTTTCGCTGATACTAGGTGACTGTGAGCTGGTTCGGCGGCTGGCCGTCCGTAGTTCCCACCCTTCTTCGTTGTTGTTCGCATTGCGAGTAGGACTGTGGTAATGGGTCGTCATCTCAACGACTGCGTTATCCGGCTTTGCAGTCTCGTTCTCGATGCCGAGATTTGCAGAGGCAGCTCTAGAGTATGGATGATGTCGAGCATCCATTCTGCTGGTCTTCCGTGGTTGCCCTGGAGTCGGCGCTGGCAGGTTCTCATCCATTGCGTTCGAGGCCGAGTTCATCTCGTTCGATGTCATCTCACCTAGTGCAGCGCGTTTGACATGATTACTTCCATTCGGAGGCGTCGCTGTCTGCCCGTTGCTGACCACGTCGTGTTTGTGACGTAGGGATTTTGTCGGGGTTGATGGCAAAACAAGTGCGAGCTTCTCTTTAATCGTGTCCTCCCACCACCACTCCCGAAAAGTCCCCTGGTTCAAATGTAGCCAGTGCTGCTGCGGTCCAACAACCATCCCGGGGCGCATGAACCGCATGAAGGCAATGATCTCGTTCGCGGTAAAGCCATGACGGTAAATGAGATAAGCACCAATAAGGCAGCCAGTGCGCCCAAGCCCAGCCTTACAGTGGACTGCAATAGCCTTGTTTTTGACCGTGATCATGTCATGGGCGAGGTTGATGAACTTCTTCACCATTGGAAGCGCTGGGCAGGTACCATCGTCAAATATCATATCTAGATGATTGATGCCAAGAGCAGTGAAGTACGAAGGGGAGTAGAGTTCCGAGTTCAGACGAACGATGAGTCCAACGTTACGCTTCGCGAAATGGCTAAGGACATTCTTAAACGGGCCTGGGATGTTGGACTTCTTCACGGCAGACGCATTAGTCGGTAAGGTCGCATACAGCGGCGATACGATTGGTATAGGGGCGATTGGTTGATGTTGTGGAGATGCGAGAGCGACAAACTGCGGTGTCAGCCAATTGAAGTCGCCTTGGTCAACTCTCTCATAGCGTTCGTATCTTGAAGCAATCAGCTGATAGTAGACTCCAACAGCAATACACTTACTCTTCGAGGCTGAACTCTTTGAACCCACACAGTCCTTCTTCCTTCGCTCGCCACACACCGTAAACAACATCTTGCACACTGATTACGAAATCTGCCTGGCTGTAACCGGCATCCCGAAACGGCATCAGTGGCGGATCTGCTTGGGCGATGGGTGCCAAGGCTAGATGTGGAGGCCAAGATTGGATGAGGACCATGTAACAGGCGAGTAGACATGCCGCATTGGCCCGACTTCTTGAGTCAGGTTTACTCCAAAAAACGACACCTCTGTCCACATTGGCCGGATCTCCCAGAACCTCATGTAATTGGACAGCGAATCGGTAGAGATGTCCTATATGCAATGGACCGAAGTCGGCGTGGAATCGATTGTATAGCAATTCACCATCGCATGTAAAGTATGCAGGTGGATGTACTCTGGGGCCCCTAGGCGCCGTTTCAGGCGCCGGCGTGACTTTCGAAGATCGCTTGGTTGGCGAGCTTGTTGGTGTTGCAGGATATGGAAATGGAGTTGAAGCATTTGGAGGATGAGTATAAGCCGCAAGATAGACGCGGTCTACCAACGGTTAGAGTATGATCGATCGGGCGTTTAGGAATACTGACTTTGAATGTATTCGATCACTTGGCCATAGCTCGTGCTCGCTGGAGACACAGGTGCTCTTGCCGCAAGAGGCGGCATAATGCCACAGTAGACTCGCGATCGTTGGCAAGTAAGGTTTTCCGGCAAGAGCAGTGAAAATGGATGTATCGATAGCAAGAGCGCTCAAGTTGTCGCATGCACTCCGAAGAAAAGGCTCCAGTCACAGCGTGGGCAGTGCTGGAAAATGAACAAGCTGCAGAGTCGCTCGGCGAATCTGGGACTGAAGAACCACGGCTACCTATACCACAGGGTCGTCTGAAGAATAAAATACTGTTACTTTACATCATCTGACTGTGGTCACAACAAGCATAGATGGCCAAGCCGCTAGGGTTGCGGTGGCAACCAGAGTACGCTAATGCTCTTCCGACAACACCCTAGTTGGGCCGCTTCGGATGGGAAGGGAGGCTACTTGACACCTTCTCTCTTGAAATGATACACCAACGTTACAACATGGTCATCTGCAATTGTCACTGGACCAAGATTCTCTGGTAGAACTTGATATCCTGGTTTTGCTCTCCAATTGCAAGACAGAGCTTGCGGACAGCTCCTCTGAGGAACGGAATTCTTGGCACCATCTACGATAGTGATGACGGGCTTGACCATAGATCCAGACTTTCCCTGCTCGCTGTACGTACAATATCTCAATAAGCAAGCATCTCCCTGAATAAGGTTCAGAACAATCGCTGTTCCTCTCCCAACATATCGTCTTGCTTCGTCAGCCCTCCGTGCAATCCAAGTTGACGCCGAGCTTTCTCCCCTCGTGCGTCGATCGTTCTTATTGAAAAAGATGGGAGCTGCTGCCCAGGGTCCGGACGCCGATGGTATTTCCGGTACCGTACTATGCATTGAATATAAGGCTACGACGAACCGTATGCTCCGTGTAGCCGTGAATGGCTTTATGGAAACCTTGGAACTGATACTCGGAGTCATGGAGGATTTGGATGTCGACGTCATGGGGATTTGACTCACGGACCACGTACTCACCAATACTTCAATCATTGTTGCACATAAGCGCAAGCTAAGCAACACGACAGGGCTTGACTACATCATCAGTGCGACCGCAATTGGAAGCTACTAGCCAAACGTGAAGCTGGACATCTAACGTGATTTGCATATAGTCTTTTCAACGGATCAACATCGACCGGTCCACGAAGAAGCCAGTGACAACAGAGAACGGTCACTTAGCATTGTACTGGCAGACAAGGACATCGACACTCAGGATATCTGTATCGATGCCTTATTTGGCGGCTTCTTTATGTTGGCTGTCTTGGGGGAACCTTCACAGTTTTGAAGTTCAAAAAGTTGCACAAGCTAGTGCCGTACTAAGTACGACACATCGCTTGATTTACTTGATGTCCTTCTCGAAGTATGCAGTCGTGCCCCACTGTAGCACTGCAAGCACTGGGAGCAAAGGTAGCGGACCGAGAAATGCTTCGAAAAGATTGGAGAAACGCCTCGGAGGCCCATCAAGGATACCATAGGCTCGACAGGTCTCTTCGTATTGGATGCCCAGCACAGGACTGTCTTTGATTCTGCTGTAGAAGCCTTCAAATGACCCCAACTTTGGCCGAGACGCTCATTCGATATCTGTCTCGGAACAACTATCCATATGGCGCCAAAGTGATATCTGAAGGAGTGTCCATCAGGCTCTGCAGCCCCACCCATTTCTATGACGCAGTAGAATCTAAGATCATACCATGCTCGATATATCGCTGATGGTCAAGGGAGCATTATTGCTTATTGAGAACCGAGTGTACGGGGGATCCAGCTTTGTCTGTACCACATGATCGACATGTTCTGTACCAAGCCGAGACCCACTGTCATGCTTCTCGAGTGTAGCGATCTTCAAAGCCATGCCCTGTTCTGAGACTATTCCGAAGTGGTTCCTCGCAAATATATAGTCAACGCCTTGCATGTCGGCCTGGCGTCCACCAGCATCGGGCATGGTGTCCATTGTGGAGGGCACAGTACCTAAAGCAATCGAGGGTGGGCTATGCACATACCACGTCCTTTTGTTTGATGGGTCTGCGGAAGGAGGCTCTCGAGGATGCGATGATTCGTAGATGTAGAATGCTACTATATCTCCAGGTCGAACCAATTCACCAATGCCCATCCGTTCCGCATGTTCTTCCATCGCGTTGTCATAGTCAAAGGCTTCTGGTGATGCAGACAAAACGTTGCTGTATTCCGAATCCGGGTCGAGTGCCAGGAGTCCTTTCTTGATGCCCCACCCTCCTCCCCCACTGAGCACCTTATGTAGTCGTGAACCAGATTCAATACTGCTTTGCAAATCCGCAGATTCGATGTGACGTTGATTGACGAGTTTCTCTTGGGGCGTCACCAAGGCCCAGACTTGTACCTGTTCAGTTGCAATTTCTCCAGTGTGCATACGTTGGGAAACACAGTCTTCCAATTCGGTTGACGCGGGAACGGAGTCGGTCGCATCATGGGCGTTTTTGCTCTGAAGCCTTCTAACAATATTGCCGAAGGAGGCCGCAACAACTCGCGGTTGAGTGATGGGCTTCAGTCTTGTCTCTAGCTTACATACTGCTCTCTCTGTTTCAGTCTGGATGAAACCCATCATGCGCAGCGTTTGGCGTGGTAGGCGACATGACTTCTCCAGAGCCAATCTTGGGATGAGCGATGATGTCTTTGTCACGACCCAACGTTGAGCATACAGAGTTGATGTCTGCCCATTCTGGAATAGTGTATTGGACATCGGTAATTGCAAAAGCCTGGCTGTCTGCAATGAAGACTTCCGAGAAGGCGCGGTCGTATCATGTCCGTCACGCTCAGCCTGAAATTGAAAGGCTATACAACAATTTTGAGTAACGTTGGTCGATGTCTGGTGCTGGGGCTGCGCTGGGGTGGACCACAATTGAGGCGTTGCCACTTCTGACTCCGACACCCACACGGACACACCTTCGAAACCTTTCGATCCTGCCAGCATTGACAGCCCCTCATGTCTGCTAATTTGATTATTCTTTGGGAACGTCACACCATCCACAACTCCCACCAGCATATCGACGCTCTGTCCTTGCACACATTTGACCGAATGAGAAATGAGGTGGGAACAGAAATTATTCCTGTCTTGGAGCAATTGTGCATGCGACTTGGATACCAACAAGACAACCAAAGGTGTTTTGTCAGCAGTTGTCCCCTTGACGGGCAGATCGAGAACACCAATGGCCGAGGTCTGAAAAGATCAGCCGTGCTATGTACAAAGGTGGCCCCCCTATAGTGACATTGACATACAATAGATGATGAGGATTCGCTCAGAATCGACCAGCAGCATGGCTCTGGTCCGTGATGAGCCCGGCCATGGCAAACAAAGGGCTTTGCAACGTTATCGTGATCGGCGCCATCCTGAATCTTTGGCTGACTGTGTCCCCGCGTCGCAAGGTTTCGTTTTGGAGCGCACTTCGTCCGTGGCTTGACGAGCTCGTACCCACATCTCCAGGTTCGCCATAGACGCCTTGGAAAAACCATCAAGGCTCGACTATGCACTCAAGCAGCACCAGGGGGAAGCCATGCAACCTCACAAGAACGCGGCACTATTGGGAACGCTCGGAACGGGATAGTCCTGCGAACGTGCAGTTTAGTGGCTTGGTCGAGTGGATGATCGGGAATATCAATGAGGCAAGGTTCGGATCAGCGATCTTGCCGCTTGCCGCTTACTCCTACAATTCAGTACTAAAAGCACTTCGGGCCAATGATGCACGGATCAGAGCTTCACCTATGCTGTTCCTGGCCTCAAGGATGTGCGCCCTACCCGCAGCCAATGGAGTAGTCCCCTCCACGCTAGTCAGGCTGTCAGCACTGGTCGAGAGGTGGTTACGCTACGGAGGGAAGAGTATCTCCACAAGCACCTGATGGTTGCCGAGGATGCCCCACGAGGCCGACTTGATCAGAGTGAAGAAGCTCTGCTCCGTACAGGATCCAGTGAGGCGAGCGGCATAATGCAGCGGAAGGTGGGCGGAATCAGCAGTACGTAGTACGGTAGTAGGAATGAATATGAACGTTTGTTGCTTTATGCTCCCTGAAACATGTGCGACGAGATACGAGGAAACGATGCAAGGATCCTTGCCCGCAATTGTCCAGCCATACAGGGCACTATCCTTCATACATCCGCAGCAGCAGGGAGCTAAAGTGAGTGTCGACAGCCACCATCGTGTTGATCACGATTGTGGGGGGGAAACCCCTCCCGTCACCGAGTCTGCGATGTAGTCACGATAGAGCTGCTGGTTCTGGTTGGTCTACCGGATGCGAAACGACATGCAACTCGGCCTGTGCAGCTGGATTGCTCCGAGAAGGCATGAGGCTCTTCCAGTGGAAGGCATCCGCCTCCAGTGATCTCGATTCTATTAATAACGTAATACCACCATGCGCATCTTGTTTGCAATTGACATTTGGCAGTTGGGGGAGATTATCTCACGCGGATCTTGATTCTTGATTCAGTACGGAGTACTTCAGAGCTGGTGACCCTAGTCCCGAAAGGCTCTAGCGAAATTGGAGCAGACGAATCTTGTGTTTCCCGTCGAACTCCTCCCTCTCCTAGCTCCTACTCCCCACCACATCCTAATCACCCTCCATTTTCCACCTGCCTGCCTCTCTGATTTGGCTCGATACTGGCAGATTCATCTTCTGCTCGGTGTCGTCGCCGTCCGCTCCTTTGACTGTGCTTTTCTCGTCTTCCTTTCAGCGTGCTCATCCGTTCTCTGTGAGTGTTGCGCTGCGAACTACTCTCCGCTCAATGCAATGCATTGATGCGACCTACAACCACGCTCTCAAACTAATATCGATGCTTGACTAGGTAGTACCTTGAAGCATTTGAGCAATTTCTAATCGGCTCCGTCATACCCATCCACAACGTCCAGCAGATCCCCCATACTGCCAGCTCCACACTCTTTGGTGATCTTCATCTACTCCTTCTGCGAGGGCTTGCAGTCACCCTCCACACTTACATCGGCCATGTCCTAGGTCTCGGCATCCGTTAATAGACATGGCAGAGATATTCCTTCCTTGCCAACCTTTTATGCCTCCGGCAGTGGAACAAGCATCTACCTTCAGCGTGACACCCTCGGCGTCAAATGCAGCCCCCGAATCGAACCCACGTTTCGTGTTTCCGATGCAGTCGGAGGTCAGTGAAACAAACACATCGCTTCAGGGAAGTCATTTCACGCCTACGAGCGGGACAAGACGTTCGGCGGACCGCTCCAGGCCCCAAAGACTTTCCTTCAACGTTCTACCAGCCTTCGATTTCAACCCTTCGGGCTCGAGTAATACTACAAGAGGTAGCCCTGGTCGATCACCCTCGACGAACGTAGCGCCATATTTGGATCGATCCAAGTCCGGACACCGACGGAATGGTAGTGAATTCATTGGTGGTGACGGCAAAGATGGTGGAGGGACGACAATAAGTACAAGTCCCACAAAAGGTGACGGGGTACGGCCTCCGCCGGCGGCAAGTCACAGCGGACCTTCGTCTGGTAGACGGGGCCACGCTCACCGACGTTCTGGAGCTGTTTCCAGTCACGATCTTTCCGATATCTTGAAGCCTTCACTTGAACCCCGAGGCAGCAGTCTACCAGCAACGCCGTCGGATCCCAAAGAAGAGTCCACGTTCTCTCCAATCCTAGCTAGGTCGACGTCCCAGCCTGAAGTCGGCTCGAGCGTCAACGCTCCGCCGTCGAACATTAGCTCGGCCAAGAACCGGGCTGTAGGCGCTCAGTCCCGTACTCGTGTAGGCTTCTCTGATACCGTTGAATTCATACCTCGGCCACTTTCAACCATATCTTCGGACACATCAAGTAGCTTGTCAACTATTCGAGCTAGCCATTCTGTTACTGGATGCATTACCTCGATCGCTGATACCGGTACCTCGTCTTCCCCCCTTAGTCGGTGGAGGAGATCGTCAACGGAATCAGCAGGAGAGCAGGAAGACATACGATCTACGTCAAGGACAGCCGAACCTTCCGCTTTGAACGTCCAACAAAGCGTAGTCGACCTTGAAGACGATATGGATGCTCGGCGCTCCCCGCCAGTATCAGAGCCGACCGATGAGGCCATACGCCCCGCTGAACGTTCTGTCCCGCAGAACCATGCCGATCATCTAACCTTTCTGCACAATACTGCATCTGATAATTCCACGGAGCGAGGAAGCGGTGGTCTCGATCAGCTACCACCCACCGCTTTTGACTCGTTATTTGTAAGCAGAAAGGCAACCTCGCCTGGATTGAGCAGACCTCGTTCGTCACCTGAGCCAAAAGTTTGGAAGAAGCAGAGAAAGGTCACATCCTGGGCCGGGTCCATACTGCCACGCAAGACCAGACCCCAAAGTCCTACGGAAAATGATTTCGACCGCGTACGTCCAGCATCACCTTTGCGCGTTTTCGCTCCATCGGGTGATCTATCATTCGAAGATATCAGCTTTGATGATGATACAACCTGTGTTATTCGGGATCCATCACATGTTCCCACTACAGCTAGAGAATCACTTGACCCAATCCATCTCCAATTCGGAGACGCAGGTTCGAGCGACGAAGAGGCCCCCACTGTCATGTTCGACCTTGACGCTGCCTTGGTATCCGACTCGGATGATTCAGTGGAAAGAGGCTTTCTCGCCGCCAGGCGTCACATGCACAGTAGTGGAGCTACCGGAGGATTCTCCGGACCAGGGTTGCACTACCACCGCCGTGCTGAGAGTGCTCCCGAAATGGTCCCTATCGATTATCACACATTTGGATTTCCACGCTTCAATAGCAATCCAAGAATGGCTGATGTTTTTGAGGAAGAGGAGGAAGATGAAGAAAGCGAATTTGGGATGGGACATCAGAATGGCAAGGCAGTAACTGCCCGATGCGGAAACCAGAATACAGCGGAGGGAGACACCAGCATAGGGCTTGGAGTAACAGTTGTCGATGCTGATAGCATGAAAGAGGAAGTCCCATATGCCAGAAGACTCCGCCGCGTAGCAGACTCTACTCCTGTAGAAGATGGATCCGGAACAGAGGGCCAAAACAAACCGGAGCTCATTGTGACTTCCGAAATTTCCGAAACGTCTCCGAGAGCACAGGACCTGGTCGAAGTAGTAGAGGCGGACGAGGAACCACGTGTATCCTTAGTGATGAAGTCATCCGAGGACTCGTCACTACCGCCGGCCCTATCTAATAATCCATTGTTTGCTGGACCAGCGTCCACCCCTCTGAATGACATTGCTTTGCCCAGGTTCAGCCTACCGTATGCGACCCTAGAGACAGTGTCATCAGCCGTTTCATCCCCGGATTACAATCGGACTTCATTTGACGTACCACGTCTACACACCGCCCACTCTTCCATCAATGACCGGGCCACACTCAGTTCGTGTCGAGCTGGAGATCATGGCCTTAGTCTCCGTGGATCTGTCGATGACGTCCCTTCTCTGATCAGCAGCGCTTCAACCATGATCAGTGCTCACCCACCTCGGATTTCGAGTAGCGCGTATACCAACTCCTCTGCAGAGCGGTCTTCGTCCCTGTCTGCTGCAGTCCCTGCTCGAACACGCCCGGCTACTGCCGCAAAGCGCTCGAGTTTGGCTAGCTTATCTCGGCTGGTGGGCAGCTCCTACGGGGAAAAGAGTAAGCTCAACATCGAAGAGCATGCTTCCCAGGAGCATGCCGACAAAGTCGAGAAGAGGAAGGGAAGTCGCATCAGCCGCCTGATGCGTTTTTGGAAGTTGAAAGAGAAAACTTCCTCTTGAACATCTTCAGCGGCGCTATAGCTCGATACCTTGCGTGGGACCTGCATGAGAAGCGGAGTTGACGTGTTCCGCTGGATTTACTCGGCCGTTGCTTGAATCGCGAGCATGCATACGCTCAGTCCATGTTCCCCAATCTATATTCGATCGATATTACGGGGGCCGTCTCCTTATCAGCTAGCGCTTCACATGCTACGGATGGGAAAGGTCCCAAACCTGGTCGGTTTTACTTCTAGATACCCTTGATCCTGACTCAGCTCTGAGTGGCGCTTGAGCATGTTGGTGGTTTGGGTTCGGCTCAGACCCCTACTGTATGCATGGCGATTTACATAGGTACCATGCGCGTATCTCTACTGACGAACCATCACACTGCAATGTGGACATGAATATGACCTCCTTCTCATGAACAGCTTCTGCATGTCTGCATTCCTCTATGCTATGTGCTTCTTCATCTTGGCGTCCGATACCTGAAGATGGAGAACCCAAACCCAAACGCAATAACGCGTGCGTGCGATGCAATTCATTCCTCGTCTCGGTCGTCAAAGCATACCACCAGCGGTGTTGAAGTCTAGCGCGCACGCCTATATTTGACCACCGTCTGACCGTAGATACCGCACTTCATCGGTACCCTTCTGGTCCATGTTCCGACTAATGTTGCGGACTGGGCTTTCGCAGACACTACTACCCACTTCACTAGCGCCAATTCCACTGTCCTTGTCCATAATCCCAGCATTGATCGGGTCCGCTTCGATATCGTACGCTTCTTCGAGATCCCCTTCCGCCTCGTCGTCATCTTCCTCCTCCTCTTGAGCTTCCATGTTTTCGCCAACTTCGTCTAGCTTCCCTGCACGGCCAGCAGTACTCGTCCCCCTACCATTAAAGCCTTTCTGAATCGTGCCCCGATGGTTCCACCTCAACGCCCTTCGCACGCTTTCAAACCACTCACCGCCGGTACCCCCCTCACCCACCACAGTGGGGAAGGGATATCGCCCGGCCTCGACCTGAACACAGTCGCCTCGGCGGAGCTCGACGCGACCTTTGCCATCAAAGCTGGCGTAGGCGGTGCTACGACTACTGCGCGGCACGCACACCTTGAGCATGAGCGTGTCACTGAGCACCATAGGGCGGAAACTGAGCGTATGGGGGCAGATGGGCGTAAGGAGAATACCCGGGATGGAAGGGTGCGTGAGCGGACCGCCGGCCGAGAGCGAATAAGCCGTGGAACCCGTCGGGGTTGAGAAGATGCATCCGTCGGCTTGGATGATGGTTAGGAGCTCGCTATCACCGTAGAGTTCAAGGTTCGAAACATAGGGGGATGGACCGCGGTCAATGACGAGCTCGTTAAGGACTTCGAACTGCTCGCCCTCGACAACTTCGCCTCTCTTTTGCTTGTTGTGGGTGGCGCGGAAGACGGTGCAGGTGAAGCGCATGCGCAGGTTGACGCGCATGCCACGGTCGCCCATGATGTTAGTGAGGTGCTTCTTGTAGGAATTGAATTCAAAGTTGGTCAGGAAGCCTAGGGACCCAAGAGAAAAGGATAAGATGGGTGGTACGACGCGCTGGAAGAGGTAAGACGTGTAGAGGACGGTACCGTCGCCGCCGAGGGTAAGGACAAGGTCGAATATCTCGGGGGTTGCCCAGCACACATCTGGCGTCCAATACTTCAGCATGCTCTCGAATCTTGGATTCGATGCCAGCAATGAAGCGGCGTCGAAGCGTTTCGATCTTCGAAGCTTAGCATCCACGTACACGGTTATCCCCAGATCCGAGCCGTATCGAGCAGTCTTCAGCAGCCATTCGGCCAGCTCCCTTGTCAAAATCACCAGACTATTATCTCTTGCTTTCGTGATAATCATCACGTTACGAACTTCACGTTTGATGGGCCGCCGTTGGAGCTGTTTTGATATTTCCCGTACGCTAGTAGCAGTCTCCAGTAGTCGAGTATGCGACATGCCGTCGTCTTCGGCGGCGATCTCTTCCATGACTCGGTCAATGTTGACCGCATCCTCGAAACGTTGGTGGAAGAAACAGGGTGACTGGAGAGAAGCGAACTTTGCCGCGGCAGGAGCTTTGGCGGCGAAGTTCATGTCGGACAGGGCAACCGAGAATCGGTGGGGCGATGGGACCTTGCCGTTGCGCATATCATTTTCAGCATCTACCTTCGTACTTAGTCGACTGGAAAGGGCTTCTGTTATCGAAACGGGCGAATGGTAGCTGATCGACGGACGGGATACGAGGGTTTTTGTGATCGGTTGCTTGGGAGTCGAGTCTGGATTGCTGGTACCCGTGCGATGGGCCAGGAGAGAACTATTCTTGCGTAGAGGAAAGGATGGTTTGGATGGCGATGAGAGTAGGAGGTTATCGGGAGAGTTTTCGATGCGAGTCGAAGCATTGGAGAGAGTCTGCTTGGCCTCATTGTCCCTACTCAATCCACTGTTGCTATTGGTATTCAACGGGTCCAAATTGACCGAGTAGTTCCGCAATAGCTCGCTGCCGATGCTGGAGCATGCTTGTCTATCTGCCATGGGCGGGCGGCAGTCGGTGGAAGGTCCACGATGCCGCATATGGTTGACTACATCGATGGCGGCATCTATTGATGTAATCGGCTGCATGGTCAGCTACGGGGAATGCGGTCGTGTCTCGGACACCGTTAGCCCCGTTTCAACGGTTGAATGTCGGCGTTGCCGGCTACTAGTAATAAGCTTGCGCTGCAGATCTCCCGAGTCCCGGGTAAGCACGATCCCCCTAAATTAGCACCTCCGTATGGAACAGAGTGCACGGGGTAGAGTAGAGTAGCAAAAGAGAGCGTAGGAAGCCGAAGAGATACTGCTGCATTATGTCCGATTACGAAGAAAGCGCACGGTCACCACGCGCTATGATGTGATGTTTGCAGTGTCGAGAACGACGGAAGTGAAAGCATTCTGACTGTGCGAAGAGGTTAGCTTCATTCATGCAGGTGCATCACAGACAAGGTCTCAATCATACATGCGAGGTGACGGCGTCAACAGTCATGAGCCGATACGAGGGCGAGACCGATCGTGATCATTGATGTGGTGTTGTTGGCATGCGGAGAGTGGGAACCATATGAGGCCGGCGGCAAGAAGCTTGAATGCTATGGACTAATTCAATCCACAGCTAAGTCTTATGCAAACGCGCTGTCACATCTTCGCTTCATGCCACAAGCAATCCGGTACTCCGTACGACAGGCCTCAGTAAGACATGGAACGTATGTGAAACAAAAGGCCTAAAACCCAACATCTCATGCGGTCAGCCACTACACGTTCCTCATCGCCACTCGGGTACCATTAGAGCAAATCTGAGCATCACAAAATTCTGCCTTAGATATGCCATCGACGGAGTTCGGAACTTTCGATGCAGCACCCATCAATCCGATCCGGGCGTCTTTGCTGCATCTGTCTTTAGACCAGCCTACCCGCACTTGGTTGTGATCTTTGCTTTCACCTGCGGTCGATTTGATCGGATATCGTCCGTATCTTATCCATTTATTCGACGATCCGCAAGAGCTGTAATTGCAGGTACGAACGCGAAGAAACTCCTTACATATTATGTGCATGGACACTGTGTCGAAATGTAGCCGGCATGTACCTGCGGAGAGGGATGCAAAATCTGGCGCTTTGTTGAAGATTGTCGGCTTCTTCAACCTAAGCTCTTCTTCCATCGCTGCCTTTTCAAGACCTCGTTCTGGACCGCGACTCTAAGACTCCCCTCCAAATCCAGTGTTAGTCTTGAGTCCATGTTAACATCGTCATCTGCGGCGCCGGGGTCCATGCACTCAAATCGACATCGAGATCTCGCCATCTCAATTGCATTTTCCCAGGTATCGACGGAGAATTTGCCTTCGCTCTCAGCCAGGATTAGGTCTCCCGATGATGAAAACGCTAGCACATGGAAGGAAGCTGCGGACTCCGTTGCTCCTAAGGGAGGGTTGTGGGTTAGGTTCCCTCGACGATCCACAGCAATGGACATTGAGGTCAAGACGATTGTCAGAGGTATTGAAGAAGAGAGAAGGGCGAGCATGGAGGCCTGTAACAAAGCCGGGACCACGGCTATCATCTATTTGCATCGATGAGTGAAGATAGTCAGAGGAACGAGAACTCCACGACGTACAGAAGCGGATTGATGAATGAGCGAGGATGTATCATCGTCCTCTTGCGTTGCCACGATCTGGAGTATAATTTGGATCAAAGTCCGTGGATGGGCTGCGACCAGTATCACGTGGCGCAGTACTTTCTGGATGAGGGACTCGAGATGCCGCTCTCTTACACCTAGAGGGTTATCAGGTTAAACAGCGACATCGTGGTTCAAGGATAGAATACCTCCAATACCTGCGGCAAGTCTCACCATGACGTCTACCACGGCTTCTCCAGGCAACTCATCCTTTTTTTGAACTTCTATCGGGCCATTGACAGCGGCAATGATTATGTAGCCATTGTGCGAGTACGTGGCGGAGCCATCTACACGCTCCAACGTCGATAACGAAGCAACTGCCAATGTCTCACCCATCATGGACTACTGGCCAATGCCGAATTAGTGATCTGAGTTAATTTCCGATACTCTATGTGGAACGAAGAGTGCAAGTCTTCATTGGGGACATCTAACTGCCCTAATTTAGCCCTGACCAACCTCGGTCTTCTCATACAATCTTCAACCCCCAATACGACAAATTTGAAGGGCTCGAAGAAGGCCTAACTAAGCAACGCTTGTTCGTTGCCCAGGCTTACCCAGGCCAATATGGCATCGAAGCTGCGTTCGCCGGCGCCACCTTCGATTAAGCGACTTCTCCACGAGCTGCGATCGCAGACACAGGATCCCGCCCCGTTCCTCGTCTCGATGGGACCAGTCTCTGACGACCATCTTTTGGCTTGGGAAGCCATCATGAAAGGTGTCCCAAGCACAGCATACGAAGGTATCTCTGCTGTCTAGATTGAAGAGAGTACATTCGACATGCTACTCTTTTACAATCTACTAGAAAGTGGAGCTGAAGCGACGTGTGTAGCCGGGTTGTGGAAACTCTCAATTCAGCTTCCAGATTCCTATCCTCTTGCTCCACCAAACATCCATTTCGACACGCCGATATGCCATCCAAATGTTCATTTCGAGGTATTGCATGTTTCCAGCGGCGTCTGCTTGCAGGCTGTTAATCTTGTTCCAGACGGGTGAGGTATGCCTAGATCTTTTGAAAAGCTCCTGGACCCCGGCATACACCATTTCGAGTACTCTTGGTGCCATCCACCAATTGCTGGCATATCCCGCGCCGGATAGTCCTTTGAACATAGACATAGCAGCGCTACAAAGGAGTGGCGATATAGTGGGCGCAGAGGCGCTGATCAGATTCTACTGTGGGGAGGAGAGGTGGGGAGGGAAAAGATGACTCTAGGTCTTCGATTTGGCACTTGTTCATGGTTGATATTGCATAGCGTGGGATGACCAGGGATTTGGGGGCCATGGAGCGAGTTCCGAGCTGTCAGGCGTGGACGAGCTGGTTACGCTGAATATATTGCACAGATACTCTCAATCGAACGGTATCCTTCTGAGTTCTTCGCCTTTGGTATGCTTCCGCACCTCTTGCGCCGCTGCGACAGTGCTAGGTATCTTGATCCCACAGCAATCGCCCCATGCGTTGTCACGGTGTACATGCTTCGTTTCGCCACCAACGATAGCAAGCTCCCCACTTTCCTCTTCCTCCTTTTCCGGTGCCAAGCCTGCGTCGACTTCCAAGCTCATGCCTTCGACGGCGGGTACTAGACTCCCAAAGAGAAAATGCTGCATCACTGGCAACTTTCCGAGAACCTCTTTCATGAACATCTTGCGCATTCCCTGTTCTACCTTCCCCCAATTTTTGGCCCCGGAGATGTCATCCAGCATTGGCTGAGTCCACTTGAGTCCCTTCACGCTCTTCGTCAATGTAGTCCACCGAATCATATCTAAGTAGAGATACTCGTCCCCCTCCTCTTCGAGAACGAGCTCATTGTGGATACTCAGTGGACGTATGTAGGGGTGGTGCAGAAGCTGCGATGCACCAATCAGGAAAGGTAGAAAATGATAGTCGTCAAGGCCCCACACGCCGTGTGATCCGGCTGGCTCAAGGTAGTATGTGCTTTGTAGCTTCCGCATCAGTTGTACGTAGCGTGGGAAGACGATAAGGGTAACAGCGGAGAAATCGCTGTCGCCGAGTAGAGAAGACCTGTTCAGACACAGTAGCCATGTTACAAAATTCAACTCGTGCCCGGACCCATAGTCGATTCGGGCCCGATTGCCAAACGACAGTGATAGATATGTAGACACCTCTGATACCAGAGCCGAGCCGGCAAGACCCAAAGAGTTATGCCATGAGCTATTCTGGGAAGAAAGAGCATCGAGGAAAAGGCGGAACGAAGCGTTACCGAACCTAGAACTACCTTGGTCGGCTGGCGGGCAGGAGACTATGATCTCTTCAATCGAGAGGAGAATCGAAAGGATAGTACCAACAATGGGCGAAGCGTCGTCAAGTGGCACCGAAGAGATCTTCTTATCAGCGGCGGAATCTGCCAGCGAGAAGACGAAAGACAGAAGGAGAGAGTGGGTCGATGAATGTTCAAACAGCTCCAGGTCCTTAGCTGTCAAGATGCGTCGGCCGGGGTCTTGGAAGACAATCGATTTCGGATCCGGTGGTGCTGGCAACGGCGGTGCCTCTGGGGCTGCCAAAATGTTCTGCTGAGGGGCGGGCTTCTTTCGGGGTATCATACGTGGTAGCTTCTGTGATTGCGTACATGACGCTGTTACACCAGACATCGTGAGCTGATCTCTGCATGCGGCCCAGTACGATTCGATTGGACTGTCAGGCAACCTCAGGTCAATCATGAAATCATGTAGTGGGCCTCGATTGGCAAGTGTCAACACCACTGGTAGGTACAGTGATCAAAATACCTCATAACGCATATGCGGTGTACGAGCTACTAGTATTATTCAGCATAGCTAGCTGCGAAGGAACGTGGTAATGTAGTGCTGCAAAGCCGCTTGGATCGAAGGCGTGAATAACCATGGAGAGAGGACACCTCGCATATGATCCAGCTGTCCAATGTACCTCATTATCATATGGGGTCCCATCCCCCGCTTCGAATATTCCGAGCCGCAACCAGGTCCTCAGGGTAGCTTCCCCTGAACATTTTCCGCATCTGCGCCTTATGACACCTATTCCCGCCATGCCCACAGGAAATATATACCTGGATATGCAGCTAGAGATCAAGAACTAAGTACTTCATACACGCAGAAACAGCATCACTCATTGTAATGATAGACCTGATGGCATGCCTCAGTAGCTGTCAAGTTTCAAGACCACAGTGTAGGACTTACAAAATAGTTTGGTAAACCCCAACAACCCCAGCCCAACCGCCTTGCCATTTTCGCGAACCCTTCCGTTTCCATGAGATGGTAAAAGGGGAAGGGCGGAAACATGGCCCCATCTCGATGAACCTCAGCCTTCACCAGAAGTGCTGTTCCTCCGACTCCATCTAAAGGTATAATAGCTCTTTGGTCACGGTTCTCGCCCTTGTCCCCCACCATGGCCATCAAGGTCCTGTATGTTGGGATGTCCGCGTACCCCTCGAGTAATATCTCCTCGGGACCCATGCTGGCCGCCAGCTTTGCAGCTGCATCGCTATCTTGCCATGAATTGTAGTCGTATGGCCGGATATCGGATTCGCCTCTCTCGTTCTTGAATCGCTGGAAGCAATTAGGTACTAGGACCGGCTTGTCGTGTGATGCTAAGTCCTGAATCAAGGTCGGTGGACTTTCTATGATGTCAGAATCTAGCCAGAGAATCCAAGAGGTCGATGGGCCAATCGTGGTAAACAGAAGCGAGTTTCGGGCGCGTGACATGGCCGCACGCCGCACGCGCTGGTTCTCTTTCTTATGCCGCTCGGCTTCATCTTGTGATGGAATGGGAGGATCAAAGTCCTGGCGGAGGATGGTAATGCTAGCGAACCGCTTCTCTTCTGGCCCTGACTGGGTGTTTGCGATAGCGGCTTGAAGAGCAGCTGTAGCCGCGTTACCTTCTCGAGTCTTGGGTATTATGAAACCGACAGCGATAAGCGAATGGGGATATGAGAGGGTAAGGAGATTGTCCCAATAGCCTTGGTAGAAGCGCGCAAGAGGGGTCAATATGAGGACCGTCTCTTGGTTGCCAATTGGGTCGATGGTCGTCGTGAGATTGTTCATGTGGTAATGTACCACAGGTGGAGGTGTCCTGCCACCGCTGGAAGGAGTGATCGGCTTCCTGAACGGGGCTGTTGGAGGGGAAAGAGGGTGCGAGGCGGCATTGTTGAACTTTCGTCTTGCGGTCGAAATGGCCGCGGCGTTCGAGGAGGGCGAGAGCAGGAAGATGAGGAAGCCGAAGGAGAGAACAGCTGCGAGGACAATGGTAATAGGGCTCGTCCGCCGCAGAGACCGGGGCAACGCCATGCTTGTAGGCACGACAAGCTGCTGGCCAACCGGTGTCCTCTGAGGCGACCCGGATGGGGGAATCGAAAGCTGAAGGCCAAATCTCATAAGATCATGGCGACCCTGGCCCGATGGTACACCCGCGGAAGGCCGCGATGGTAGCTGGCTGTATCGACTACAGTATATGCTGAATGCTGGTGACAAAGTTGCTGAACTGGACTGCTCGCTTCTAGAAAACCTGGCTCGCCCTGAGACTTGGCGCCTCCTGGGTTGATACGAAGAAACCTAGATGCAGTTAGTGGCAGTGACTGGCGCCGGGAGGGAGCCGCGGCGACCTTCCGGGTCATCAATCAATAAGCTCTACCTCATCATCTCATGATGAAAAACTACTTGATGCACTTGGGCCTCTAACCTATCTTTGAGATGTTGAAGTCCGCTATGTTTACCGCTAACTGGACTCAAGCGCTAACATACCTTTTCGGCGTCTGTTTATTTTCCATCTCTTTCCTTGTCTTTCTCAATTCCTCAGTCTCGTTCGTGGTCACCGACCTGATCAAACAGCATAGAGGGGTGGGCAATGTCGTTGGTACACTGGGATTTGCGGACGAGCTAGTTGCGCTGGTGGCTTGCCCGTTGTGGGGAGTGGCATCGGATCGAATTGGGGTCCGAACTGTGAGTAACCTCGCTGTTCAACATCTCCTATTGTCAGGCTGGCCACCAGAGTCTGTAAATCCCATGCATCTCTCAAGGACTCCCTTGAGATTTGATGTAGGTCTCCAGTGGTAGCCTTTGGCCCATCTACAATGTTCCCGTGGGGGTGGTGGCAATGATGTTTCCATGCTTTGCACAACGGCAAGTCTAGACTTCCACTCATGATCTGCGCAGGTCTGTGTGCTAGGCTATGCTATTGTCGGTATCGCACTGTGTATATTCGTTCAAGCACGCAACGTATACCCGCAGCTGCTGTTGGCACGAATGTTCTTCAGTATTGGAGGAGCGGCAACTTCGACGATGGTGACAGCTGTGCTTCCCTCGATGATTACTTCTAGGAGAGAAGCAGACTCCAGAATCGGCATTACAGAACCTCCGAACAACGGTCACGCTGTCTCTCCATCAATATCGTCCGAGCTTACGATTACCCAGCAAAGGCACCAACACAGCATCTCCAGTACCTCAGTAAGTCCAGAGAACACTCAGCACAATGCATCACCTATGCGTCTTGCTGGCTTCGTCGGACTATTCACTGGCTGCGGCGCTCTGGTGGCGCTGCTCCTGTTCTTTCCCTTGCCTGCCTTCTTCAGAAGCCATGGTGCAGATTCTGGGCCAGCCGTAGCCTACAGCTTCTATCTTGTGGGAGCAGTAGCCATGATGGTTTCGATATTTTGCCTTTTTGGTCTTCGGGGCATTAAGGACGAGAGAATCACCAAGTGGGAAACCGGCCCAAAAAGCGGCATATCACGCAAGTCTCTTCTAAGTTCGTTGAGGCTGTTGCTCGATGCGATTGTGTTAGGCTTTACAAGTTCAAGCTTGGCTTTGGCATACCTTGGCGGGTTCGTAGCACGCGCATCCTCCGTTGGAATCTCCTTGTTCATCCCCCTTTACGTCAATGCGTATTTTCTATCCTCGGGTCTCTGTAGAGAGTCAGCAGATACGCCTGAAGCCGTAAAGGAGCAGTGTAGAAGAGCATACATACTTGCAGCAGAACTCACTGGAATCTCGCAGCTCGTTGCGCTTCTCTTGGCTCCGGTTTTCGGATATCTTGCGGAGAAATTCCCCAAATTCAATTCTCCTCTGCTTGTTGCAGCGTTAGCTGGGACTCTGGGATATTCCGGGCTGGCTACATTGAAAAGCCCCGAAACCCATGGGGATGGGAGTCCAATTGTCTTCGCCATTATGTGCGTGCTTGGAATTAGCCAGATTGGGGCAATCGTGTGCAGCTTAGGTCTTCTGGGACGCTGTATTCTCGAGGGTCAAGGCGCACATCCGCCAAGTCCAGCAGATGCCAGTGCCGAAAACGCGACGGAGACAAGCGGCCTTCTTGAAGGTGCACCAGCACTTAAGCAGAGACACGCATATCCAAAGGGTTCTATTGCAGGAGTCTACTCACTTGCAGGTGGCGCTGGAATCTTGTTGTTAACCAAAGTAGGTGGCTATTTTTTCGATACAATCTCACCATCGGCGCCCTTCGTGATGTTGTCCGCCTTCAATGGTATACTGCTTCTGTTTGGGCTTGGATGCGGATTGTCCGAGGCGCTTAGCAGCGGACGATAGGAGTTCAAAGCTGCATGATCGATGCGATACCACAAAGCTGCCACCACCGAGCCTTCGGTCTTCATCATCATCGACCTTCCCGATTATTATGGTCGTCGCCAGATTATAAGGCAGCCCAAAGCAACCCAGCATCGGTTGGCAGGCTATGAAAGTATGGGAATGAAAAGCGCACCTCCGTACGGACTCCTACAATTGCGTGGGCCCCTTTACACCTCAGGTATTTGATGTCTATAGCTTTCAGCGATCGATGGCGCTTCAGCGTCACTCAAGGGTCGATAACACGTCGCTTCGTTTTCGGGGGGACGCTGGTGGCTTCAATGGAAAACAGACCTCTGTACAATCGTTCAGCATTGCTGTTCGATACCAATCAAATCCGTGGTGCAGATTTGGGCGGTCGGTGTGCGCTTGTAGAAGGGACAACGCAGGCTCCCGAAAGATGCGATATCTGCAACAGCTTCAACCGTTTCCGTGGCAGCCGACACGGTTGATTTACTTCCTGCAATGGTAGCAGATCCTCATATCACCGGACGATCAGTTCTAGCCGCGGCCAACCTAGATGCGTACTGACCCTGGGCACCCAGCGTATCTTCAAGATCTGCATTCCGCCGTCTAATCTAATGCGGTCTTGACCGCTCGTTTGTCGCCACCTAATTGACCGAACATCCTCTCACCCAAACTTATCAGCTTCCTAAAATGACAACTCAAAATGCCCAGAAGATTGCCTTATAGGCTAGTGGAAAAATCTCGAAGCAGCCCGTCAAACTGAAGTTTGCCGCGTCAAGTAAAATTATCCGAACAAACATCGCTGGCCACCGTAACAACGTCAACAGGCCTGGATCCGACATCATGCAGGGAACCGGTGACTAATCCGGGTTTGCGCAAGTACTTGTTAACATTACACTACGCTTCGAACCGGGGTGAAATGCCAAAGACGGCCAAGTCTAGTATACGGCGCACACTCGAGCACGTGAATCGGATACTCCTTGGTGTATTGGTAAGATGCCCGTATCAATGGCATGCGCAATGGTCGGTCATTCCTCCAGAATGCTTGGAGAGCAACTCTATGCATGGCTTGTGGACCTCGGATACGGCCTGGTCGATGATCTCGGCAACCCGCAATGCCCAATTCGCCAGCTGGTGGAAACCCAAGCCGCTCATGTGTACATGTCTATAACCAGCGTCGGCTTTGAACTAGCAAAACTGTTTGCCAGGTCAGGCGACGTCTTCACCATTGGTCAAGAATCTGACATGCTCTACAGTTCAGGGCATTCGAGATGAATGTAGGAAGCAGCAATGCTCTGCCTGGGATTTTGCCAACGTATAAACAGACTCGACAGCAAGCACCTTGACAGGAGATAAGCGGAAGTCTCCGCTACCATGCAAGGTTTCGTCTTTACAGTCTCAAGAGCCGTCGTTGAAGAGGACATTAAGTGCAAGGGTTTGCCGTTGACCGCGAAGCTGCAATCCTGCCGATAGTGTTGACGGGATCTGCATTCGAACTGCTACGAGATCACCGCTTGACTTGACGGAGTTGCAGGCTTCACCGCTTGCCTATCTATGCTTTTGATTTTCTGTATTTGTGATTTTAGCATCCTTGTCTGGTACCTGTGGCTTCCCTAAGCTACTTGGCGATCACCACGGAGAGAGAACAGCGCGACCATAGCGCTAGCGCGCGATACCGTTCCATCCGCGGATCTGTAAAGGCATAGGCTCGAGTAAGGGACGGCGTCGAGCATCCGGTCTCTACACAGTATCCATCCATGGTGCTAGATTTCGCCAACATCGGTGTGGCCGAGAGAGCCGATTCGAGGAACGACACTATTGAAAGCTGGATTGCTTCCAATCAACAGCCGCCAGACCCGCTCGACGAAGACATCCTCACTCTATCATCTATGTATGCACAGCAGGATACCGTGCGTAGTGCGATGTCTTCTCAATTCGTCAGTCTCGCAAGGGACGAAATCCACCTAGAGACTCCGACTCACAGCCACTTTGACGCTGGTCATTGGGCAGTTCTCATGCCTTGTGGAGCACCTGAGTATCTGGGGATTGCACGACAGCGCCTAGGAACAACAATACCGGGCCAACCTCAGCGTCAACCTCCAGCCTTGCACGTTACCTCCAAAAGCACACCGTATGCTACCAACCCCACCAGAAGGAATGAGCAGACTTCTGTTGACGACCGACCTTCATGTAGATCGTGTAGAGCTCCAGCATCACTCTCATCCGTCCATGGAGCCAGTGAGCAGCTTCCAGCACCCCTGGTGTACGCCAACTCAGTATTCGAGGACGACTCATGCTTTGACGAAACGTTTGATGACGAGAACTCCAGCACCACGCCGACTTCAATATTCAGCTACTGTTCTTCTAATAGCTTTTTCGAACCTCCAGACTCTTCTGACACAGACGGCTTTGCTTATACCTCTGGGCGGCCGTACGGTTGGTGGCCACCTGATCAGGTCGTTGACACGCTGGTTACTCAGCCAAGAAGTATACTGAAGTCAGCTCTCCACAATAGCCGTGCGAAGTCCCTTTTGACGGAGAGTGGTGTAGTGATCGAGTCCGACGCAACTGGGACACATGTGATTGGAGCGAGTCAGTTCGCGAAATTTCCAAGCTTGGACTGCAACTCTGGTGAGACTTGTGACTGTGTAAATGGACTTCTGCCATCAAACAACACCCGGGTCCCATCAATGGGAATCAACGAAGATGGATCGTGCTTTTCCGATGATTGGTGGGGAGTGGGAGTGGAAGTTCAAGGTAGTCCGCTAGGAGAATCAGAATACAATATGATCTCATATCCGCCCTCTCCATCTTTCGCGGACCGGAGACTTCAAACACAGAATGGGGTTCGTATCACATCTACACCCAATTCCTTATCAGCCAGAAAGCCTTTTGGTCGTCATAACCCGAACCCCCGACGAAACACTCTATCAGGCCACAGCAGCCGCAAAGACGAGGATTTGATTCGGCTGAGACAGGCTGGCATATCGTACAGGGACATCAAAGTCAAAGGGAAATTCACGGAAGCTGAGTCCACACTACGAGGAAGATTCAGGACGTTGACGAAGGACAAGGACCAACGGGTGAGGAAGCCACAATGGCGTACAGAAGATGTAAGACTACCAGCTTGCACTCCAAAAGGACGTGCTGACTCTGGCTAGTTGCGGCTTTTGCAGCAAGCCGTTACTAGAGCTAACCTCGGGGGGTTCGACGGCATATCTCCGCGTCCATCGATCAGCAGTTCAGGGAAGGAGGGAATGTCGAAGGCTTCGAAGATACCCTGGAAGCAAGTTTCTGAATACATTGCTAATCACGGTGGGTCTTATCACTTTGGAAACGCGACATGCCGGAAGAAGTGGGATGAGATGAACGGAACGGTGTCCAAGGAAAGCGAACCGGAAGATTGCTAGCCCGTCGGTGACGGCACAGGACAGACCCAGCACGCACAAAGATCTTTCATACGTAGTGCGTACATCACTTGGCTTCATTTTTATCGCACTCGGCTGATAGCTGCACGCCGTAGTCTATTGGGATCAGACTAAGAGCGACAACCGTCACTGCTGCCGATCGCTGAGCTCGAGGAAATGGCAGAGCTACTACCAAGTCGTAGGCGAAAAAATATGCCCGAATACCCTCTGCCACAACGCAATAGGAGTTCAGATGACAGCCTCTCTGAGACTTGCTTCCTTGTCCAAAGAGCTCCGAAACCCGATGTCCCGTTACACGGGGCGAAACCCAGCAACTCGGAGGGCGAGTAACACTCATTGAAATATCCGCGCCAATTGTTCCAATATATAGCCCACGCCGTTCGGCTTATTCGCTCGAGGAGCAAAAAGTGCCATGAATTGCACAACATAGCTTCTCACCACTAGAGTTGCTTTCCTTTGTAGGTACACCAAAATCTATCAAAATGTTTGTCAGCTATACCTCACTTTCTATAGCCCCTCAACGAAATACATTCCTCCTCGGTCTTGACCAGAAGCCTCCCAGCCAGCAATGTGCCATCAAAAGCGATTAAGCCACTGCCATTTCTTGAGCCAATTATGGAGGCTTCGCTCCTCGTCGGACATATAGCCATCCTTGAAGTAGTCATGGCTACGTTGTAGCTTAGAGTTGTCACGTTCGCAACCACTTCGGATTCCCCGGAGGCGAGCAGCATTTCCGGACAAGACGTACCAATAGCATCGACTGGAGTGTTATATACATTTTTGTGAGAGGTCAAGAGTTGCGAAGGCGATAGATTAGTGGGAATACGAAGTAAGAAATGAGTGAATGGAAGCGAGCGATGGGTGGACGGGTTCTTGGTTGCTAGAAGACGGTTGCCAATGAGCGTCCCTGTATTCTTCGGCGAACGCCGTTTACGAATCTCAGTGGGACGAATGGATCTACATGAATCTTGGGCTTGATCGCCATGCTCGTGCATCAAATCAATCAAGCGAGTCCAATCTTCTCCACTTCCTCATTGTGCATTTCTGCTATAGGTAGGGATTTGAAGATGCCTATGGCGTCAACTCGCGCCGCTGTGTTCTCCCGAATCGAAGAAGGCGAACATGGGCCCCCACTCTTTTGGGCAGGCATAAGTCATAGCCAGGTCATCCTCTTCTAGTTCATCCGTCTGTCTCTTATGTTAGTTGGTGGCCTATATGACATATTGTGGGATCACGGGGTAGCTTGGGCGGGCACACGTGGGACCAGGAGTTCCGATGAGGGGTTGTCGAAGGGATTGTCTTGCTCTGGCCTTTGGGGCGCTTGTCCACCCTTTGATTATTCAATGCCAGATTCTATGCCTATAGGCTTATGCGCAAGCGCAGGACGCTATCGGAGTTGAAATGAGAGGTACAGGTAAGGAGTTGTGTATTGAAGGGCACGTCCGCAAGCTGGGGCCAGGAGACGTATTGGTGTCCCATTGACGACAATGATCGTGGGAAAGGTAGACGAGAGGAGGACAGCGCCGAAAGCCTGGGCTAACAGGGACTTGGAACTAACCACGGATGATAGAGGTTCGGAAAGGCACAGAGATAGCGGAGCCGTTGCGGCTTGTACGGTATATGAAGAAAGCTCAGATAGAAGGATGCTTATGCCAATTGGAAGTCACGCACTTACAGGATTTCTCAATCGAAAGGCCTGGGCGGCTTATGTTTGAATGTTCGAGCAATGTTGGGTCAGAGCCTCAGGACGTTCCAACCGTTGAAGCGTCAAATCTACACTCGTATGAGATATCTGTCGAGAAAGCTCCACAGACTGGGGAGCTAGTTCGATCACAGCTGCTTGACGCCGGCGTGGCTCCACCGTCCACACACACGCATGAAGCTGGACAGTAGGGTGGGTGAATGGAAAGGTGAGCGATTGATAGGATGTCGTGCACTTGGAGCAGGAGAAAGACACGAGGCTCCACGGGCCGGGCCGTCATGATCATAACCTCGGCAATTGAGATAGATGATAAACACGATTGATTCTGATGGACTCCTCCAACGCCTGCTTCCGTTGAACGTTGGTGGCTATGGCACCTCCGTCTCCACCCCGTATCCTGTCCCCAGCACTACTCAGCTTCCTACGTGGCCACCCTTCATTACCCCCCCAATCCTGGTATTTCATAGCGGGCGTGACCTTGTCCGTCATTAACAGGCCAGATGAGATCCCCATCATCTTCCAGCATGCGCTCGTGAAGGGCGGAGGAAGAGAGGGCACAAAGCCAGACCACGCCGAGCAATTAACGATCGCGCGGAAGATGCGTGAAGGACTCGTGAAGTCCGCGGCGATCGGAGGCCTTCCAAAGGTAGTTGAAGCCCTACGACTACATGTTTAAGGGATACTGAGGAGATCACGACAGACTAACTGTCTTCTCCATCAAGTCCATCAACGCCCTTTTCTCTCTGAAGACTGTGACGCCCAGCCAATTGCAGGATGAACCACTGCAGTACTCACCCACTGCAAGGCCTGTAGAAGTTTACGACATCCCCTCCTCGACAATATTACACCGAGGCCAGACCTTTTTCAACCAGGTGAAGCTGAACATACCATGCTTCAAGAATATGGATAACTGACCAGGGATCAGGTGTACGGTAAAGTCTCCAGACGGGTCATGGCACAGATGGATCGTTCGGGGACAGAAGATCTGGGAATAACGGCACGGTTGATGTACGGCTACGTTTTGAGCAACACTAGCGTCTTGACGGCAGCGGAGACGAGCTTCGTCCTACTGGCGGGCTTGATACCACAAGATGTAGGTCTGCATTGGCCTTCGGTTCTGTCTCGAAGCTGACAGCCAAGGTCAACGCCCAACTAAAGGGACACCTTCATGGTGCAATCAACAACGGGGCGACTCTGCAGCAAGTGCAGGCTGTTCGGGAAGTGGTCATAAAGATATGTGAAGCTTCCGGCATGAAGAGACTGGAAGACGATGAATCGGGCGGATGGGGTTGGAGAGGACCAATTGCTAATCTGTGATAATGATTTCACAATTTCGCGGAGAAGGCGAGGTCCATCGTTACGCCCTTCCCAGTGGGCAAATTTATGTACAGAAATGGTACTCAGAGGGGATTTAAGGATTGTTCGTGAGGCATTACGGAGTACTCCAGACCTCAAGCACAGTGCAGTCTTGGATGGCGTTGACCGCGCGAATCATTAGCTATGCCAGTAAGGTTGGTCAATAATGAATTCTTAGGATTACGTACGGCAGGCGTACTTCAACTGCTCAGGTAGGGTTGGCCATCAGCCTGTTCATGTTGCGAGATGTCTTCAATGTCAATGTTGATAGATGAAACCACGCAAAAGCCGGTGGCACGATCAAGAACGTATGTCGGTCCGTAACACGGCCCTGCCGGTAGTAGCAAGATGAAGGGGAATACAATGGCGGAAAGTGGTCGCTGGCATGTAGCAGTGAAGTGTGAGGAACGCAGGCTGCTTGTACGAGTCCATTGTTGCAAACCGTACCTTACTCTTACATAGCTCGGCCACTCCGGCGCGTGAGGACATCGGATAGTTGCGATACGCTTGGGACACTGTGTCATAGCAGTCAGACGCGGCCTACGGTCGCAAGGTAGTTTTGTGGGTTGTCACTAGCGCCGTGGGCTCGGATGCTGCATGTGTGGGGCTATCTTTTAGGGCTAACATCTCTCAAGCCGGCAAGCGGTCACGAGGTGGGTAAATACTAAGAGGAAAAAGTACTTCCAACTTCTAGAAGTACACTGACTCGTGCGGAATACTAGCAAGCCCACCGCTGGAAGCCTTGCTGACCTGAACACGGCATGCAGGCTGCATCACATGGCTTGCATTCTTCACATACCTAGTAACAATCGCTTGGAGACAGCCATGTTGGGTGCATCTTTCATACAAGATAGAAGTACCTCCTAAAGGCGGCGAATAGATGAATACGATGGACGGTCGAGACACATATATTATCAACGCTAACCTAGACTCGGGGCAATGCTCGACCGCAATTGGATACTGAGTAGGGCTGAGCGATTGTCATAGCAGGGAAAGCTTGACAAGCCACTACTCTATGGCCGATGCACATCGGAGCTCGATATGGTCCATGCCGCCCCGACGTTGTTTGAGGAATGATGGGGGCAAGGGTGAATGGTTCATCGAAAGTGGAGTAATGCAAGCTCGACGAAGGCCATGCAGCGATGAAACGGGGAAACAAGGAAACGAACAAGGGGCAAGGCACAGACCATTGACGTGCCACATCCCCTATCGTGATACCCTCCCATCAGTATCAGCCCTAAGGACGCTTTGATCCAACCGGAAATCTCAGTCCCGACACACGGGTTAAGATCTCGAACCAACAGGGGCCGCACGGGAAACAGGCATGGATTGCACGTGGTCAGCGAGGTGATGGTGGGATGGTCGGTTGGCAAGGTTCAGGTTCAGGCATGCACATGCCCCTGAGTGTCAATGATTGGTTAATCATGACAGCCCTGCCAGCAGCATCATCTCCTCAGCGTTACGTGTCCATCATCACCACCGTTCAACGTTCGGATGAGTCCAATCTCTGCCGAATACCGAAATTTGACGGCGGGGTTTTGCAGAATTTGGTATATCAGTGGGGCACCTGAACTGCTCTTGGCTTCGTTGACACCTCACCTGAAACCAACATGGCATAGACCGAATCACTGGTTTCGAAACCATCTGATGCGTGGTACTTGAGATGCTGAAGGAGAGACGTCGACGGCGAACATCTTGAGAAAAAAAGAGGCAATTACTCCACGTCACCATAAGGACTTTTAGGCGTTACTAAAATGAGCATAGAGAGTGCTGACTCTTTGAATCCGCGATCAACGGATCATTTAGGGCCTTCAAGCGCGTTCGGGGTAAGCGAAGAGTCAGCCTTACCCTACAACTAGAGCAGAAAGCGACATGCTCAGGTTCCACGAATGAGAGACTGCCACTGGCACCGCCCTAAGCTATTCGCTTGATCCCCTGTCGCCAGGGCCCAGGAAGGATCGGGCCCGTGAGAATGGTTCGGCTCGAGGAGACCTTTTCGGCGTTGTTCCCCCCGTGATGCCGGCACAACCACAGAATGACGGCTCGTCTTGAACCACATGGCTACCGAAACAACTCGCCATGCACAAGTGATGGACATGAAACAAAGTCTGCACAAAAGATCATCAGGTCCCGCGCTTGATCGAATGTCGATCTTGGCCTTTCTCGTACCTCTGTGCGAGGTGTACATGACGTGCGGATTATCAACTCCGTGTCCTCCCCCCAAGAATTGCGATCAATCTGCCTCGACGGTTCATCATCGAGTGGGGTGGCTGCGATCCACGGACGCAGGCCTACACTTGACAAGCGAACATGAGTGAGAGTTGCTAATGCTTCAACGAGACGTGAGTCCCGAAATAGTGCGAGACTTATGCAGCATTCTCCCCTGCAAGTTGACTCAGCCCTGCTGCAGCTCGCCTCCAGTGGTACCTCGTGGTCGTGGACGCGGTAAGACGTTAGGGTGCAGAAGGAGAGCGTTCGAAGCCGGGAAAGGAGATGAGCACGCGGGTGTGCATAAACCGCTAAGCCTGGGAAGCCGCATCGATGTCTTTTTCGGGTAAACGTCCTTGGCTCTTAGCGGCTTGGGTGCCCCGGTTGAGAATTGAGATGGACCTTTGGACTTCGCCCAGCGAAATAGACTTTCCCTTCGCGAGGCTGCCTCGTCCCTCACCGCTTACCACCCTTCATCACTACCATACCATAACACAGAACGATGATTCGTAATCTTGACCTGGACTCGGTGAGTTGAAATGTGCCTCTGCAAAGGTGACGTAGCATCATTGTTCATCCATCGGTACTCTCGTTGTTTTGCTCACGTCTCACGACCTCTGATGTTCAACGCGAATGTCAACCGAGGCCAGCAATGCGATTTGTCGCGCATTCAAGACGCAATTAGCATTTACAGTAGGGATGAAAGCAGCCCAAGCAGCAAAAGCCAAGAGGATACATACCAAGAGCCAAGGGCAAGTGCACTGTGCAAACTCCAGGCACCGCGACATTATCATTGTTACGAAGTCGAAGGTATTATTATCACCGCTCTGGCTAGCATCGCTTCCAAGACTAGCGGCGGGCGTGTTGCCATTTCGGTGCCCCTACCCCCTGGTCGACGAGGTGCATGAGGTAGGGCTGTCCTGCAGACCCCTAACTAGTGTCCCCTGGCTGCTTTCTCGACGTCAACTTCGTTCCTGCTGCGCATGCTGCAAGATCATGTCAGAACCCTCTTTCGCGTCATGCTGCTTCATCAAATCCCACTTAACCCTCCGGCCGCCCCCAATCTTGACCTTTGTTGCTGCCAGACCCAGACCTTTCCACTTTCCAATCTGCCTCCACGACTATCCTTTCCCCATCCTACTACCCCCCTTCCCACTGCCTGCAGAGCTGATCCCCGGAGGGCCACGAGGTGTTTCAAGTTACGGATCGACATTGTCTCCATCCTCTTCGTCTGACTCAACCCGCTCAGGCTCAGTTTAGATGCTTTAAACGTGCAGTAATAAGACCGATTGTCTCGCAGCCGTCACTCTTTTCCTACCTCTTCCCTCTTCGTAACGTCCTGCTGGCCCCCAAGCTGCATCGAGAGGTAAGCATTGTCTTCGCAGTCGCCGCGAAGTCCTTTCGCTATCCGTCTACATCGACAGGTCTTCCAGCTATTGATCTTTTGACTGACTGAGATGTAGTCCGTGACCCGGCTACTCTGCCTCAGCCTTAGCGCCTGATCCAATCTTTCGGGGCATGGCTCTCGTGCACGACAGCATCTGCGATTTTCTCCTCTTCCCCCGGGATCCCACATACCTCGAGATGGCGCACGAGGACGAATTCGATCCCATGCACTTCGGTGCCAGCACGCATGCCGACTTCCAGCACCAATATTCAGGGAGCTCTGCCTACGATTCGTATCCGCCGATGTACTCGGCGGCTCCTCAAATATACTACAACGCGCCCAGATACCATCTAGACGTGGGGAAAGGTCATGCCACACCAGAGCAGCATTACACTCCTGCGGGCTCTCCTTCGCCATCAACATCCCAGGCTTTCGATCACCCGCCATCCACGCTAACCTCAGCCTCAGGGGCATCGGTGCAGAGCACAGCCTCCTCAGCTGTGGGGTCGCCTTACTCTCATACCACAAATACCCTCCCAGGCCACGAACAATGGACCGAGTCACGGCAAGGGCTCGGACTTGCGCCCGGGATCATTCATAATGATGGCTTCGGGCAAGATCCTATGTTTCCCGTTGCTGGAATCGACAGCGATCTAATGTTTGACGACACCAAGTTTCCAACTACCTGCGTTGGTGAGTCTAGGAGAGTTTCTTCATCATTGTTTCCTACGGGTCAACCATCTCCTTCAGTCTCTCCTTGTCCAGCGTTGCAATCTTTCATACCCGCGTCTTCTACTCCGTCTCCCATGGTATCGGATCCGCCTTCAAGCAGAAGAAACGTGACCATCGACACCATCCTCGAAGAGGTGAACAACGAGATCGAGTCCCCAAGGCAGACAGCGTCTCCGACTTCTGCTTCATTAGCAAAGCCGCCGCGTGAAGCCTTCCAGGCCGTCAATGCGTCTATCTCTCCGCCAGTCCCATCGAACTCCTTCAGATCGCCTATGACGCCGGCCTCTGCTATGTCTCCATATCTCCAGGGTGCATCCTTTCCTTCTAGTACATATCAACGGCTCCCTGAAAGCCGCTCTGGCGCTGTTGGCCCTGAGCCCAGGATGCGCAGAACCTCGACATCCCCTACCGACCGCTTTACCCCTTACGCTCGACCAATACCGCCACCAGCTACGCAAGACCAATTTCCTACTATTCAATCTCAGACATCTTTCTTTTCACAGAGCAGTGGTAGATTTATTCCTCCGCTTGAGTCATCTTGTTGGTTTTCCTTACTCACCCTTGTCTTCTCGTCAAAAGATCCGAACTCTCTTAATGTTTTTGTCCTCATCCAAAGCTCATTCATACTCGTGGTCGTATTAGTGCTAACAGTGCCTCGCCCATAGATCCATCTCTCATTCAACCATTTCTTAACACGCCCATTACGCATAACACAATAACCACACCTTACCCAGGCACTATTCGTGCATCTCACATACCGTCACAGACCATCCAACCACCTTCGCCAGCTCCGTCAGACACATCCAGCCAAGATTCACATCATCACCCAGGGCCTTCAAGATTGAGAAGTAGTACGGCATCCCCATACCTGTCCTACCAACCTTACCCGCCCAACATGGATGCGCGCCGCACGTCAATCGCATCGAGTCAGTCCAGGCACTCCCATGAGAGCTCACGCTCGGCTAGCCTTGGCTTTGATGACGACGGAAAAGAAAGGGGACGATGCCCCAACCCGGACTGTGGTCGACACTTCAAGGACCTCAAGGCGCATATGTTGACGCATCAGTCCGAAAGACCGGAGAAGTGCCCCATCGTAATCTGCGAATATCATCAGAAAGGTTTCGCGCGCAAATACGACAAGAACCGTCACACCTTGACTCACTACAAGGGAACGATGGTATGCGACTTCTGTCCGGGGTCCGGGTCCGCCGCGGAGAAAAGCTTCAATCGTGCGGATGTCTTCAAGCGACATCTTACTTCGGTACACGGTGTAGAGCAGACACCACCCAACAGCCGCAAGAAGAGCCCGTCCGCCAGCTCCAACAAAAGGTCATCGAGTACCTCTCCCGCCGCAGCCGGCAAGTGCTCCACATGTTCTGCCATGTTCCACAATGCCCAGGAATTCTACGAGCATCTGGACGATTGTGTGCTTCGTGTAGTGCAGCAAGAAGAGCCCAGCGAAGCCATCAATGAGCAACGCTTGGCCGAAGTGGCCGACGACCCCGCCGTACAGGAAAGTCTTGACCGCCAAATCCCTGCGGCAGCCACCTTTGGAGACCATGACGAGGAAGCGGACGCATTCAAGGTGGAAGGTGTTGAAGACTCGGGAGCTTCGAGTTGACAATCAGCACATCCCCAGGGTGTCGGTGGGCACGCTGGGAGTGGCAACTCGATGGCCAAATCCGGCCGGATTGGAAAAGGTCGAGGCATGACCTCCTCCAAAGGTGGCGTCCCACTGGTGGGAAAGGGGCGCAAGAGGCGTAAGTTTTATCCGCCCTCTTGGGGCTGCTCGGCGGACAAGATGAAGATGAAGAAGCGGGTGCTGTGTGTGTACGACGGCCCGCGGCGGTTGTGGAAGGATGACATGATGCTCGACAACGAGTTCGAGGTTCGCATGCGGCTCGGCGAGGGCAACTCGTATGTCACCGACCTGGACGTCGAAACGGTCAAACGTGCGAACGCCTTCCACAACGCGACGCCCGAGGAAAAAGGACCGTGGCTGGAGGAGGCCGAGGATGTGGACATCCAGCAGCTAATGTCGTCGAATTGACGGATGCGTGTATCAGTAGTGTATTTGTGCGGCATGTCGGTTTAGCGATGAATTCTGAGCATTGGAAATGTTGATGGGATGGATCATGATGGCGGCATCAGTCCAGCACGATGTAACGGCTATCATGAAGGTTATGTCTGGGACACGGACTGGATCAAGGGGGCACGGTGGGTAATGTTGAGCTGGACCTTTGCTTTTGTCGGACTCTACCCCTCCTTTGGGTCGCTCGTGCTGGCCACGGACAAGCCTATCCAAAAGTCTTCCGCCTTTGCAAGTCTGTCGGGATACCTTTTGCCGAGCAAGGTGGACTTGTTGTTTTACCAAGTGCTTTCATGGTGAACATCGAGTAACATCGATCCTGATCAATACATGAAAGTCGGATTGAGGGGCTGCCATTGCCTGGAGTAGCCGAGACCCCCACTCGAACTCCACCCAATAGGGCGGGACTATCGACTCCAGGGATCTCGGAGAGCCGCTGCCGACTCTCGGCAGTTGCTCCCAATCTTCAACCTCAGCCAGAAAGTAGATTCCAAATCACTCGGCTATCGAAATCTCCCCCGCAGCAGCATCCTGCCCAGCATTGGTGCTCGACCCTTCAGCAGCAAAGGCTTCAGCAGCAAAGGCTTCAGCAGAGACATCTCCAGAAAAGCCGCAGTCCGAGCATGAGTGAAATCACACACCCCACCATCAAAGGTGGTAATCCCCTTCTCTTGCACCTTGTATACACGACTCAACTTCCTGCGCAGATGGCTGGTTCTTTGAATACTCCAACTTCTGGCCCGGCCAGGCCATGACCCTCAAAGTCAACCAGATCCTCCATCACGAAAAATCCCAGTATCAAGACGTCCTCATCTTCGAATCCAGCAAGCATGGCGTTGTCCTCGTGCTGGACAATGCCATTCAGTGCACCGAGCGCGATGAGTTTGCGTGTGTCTCTCTTAGCTCAACAGCCAGCCCCACCCTCGAATCCATGAATGAATGCTCATGCGAGGCCACAGCTACCAAGAGATGATCACCCACCTTGCCATGAACTCCCACCCCAACCCGCGGCGCGTCCTCGTCATCGGCGGCGGCGACGGCGGCGTCCTCCGCGAAGTCGTCAAGCACTCCACCGTCGAGAGCGCCGTGCTGTGCGACATCGACGAGTCAGTCATTCGGCTGTCGAAGAAATACCTGCCGGGTATGAGTGTAGGTTTTATGCATCCGAATGTCAGCGTGCACATTGGGGATGGGTTCAAGTTCCTGGCGGACAAGAAGAATGAATTCGATGTCATTATTACGGATAGTAGCGATCCGGAGGGACCGGCGGAGAGTCTGTTTCAAAAGCCGTACTTTGAGCTGCTGTATGGGGCGTTGAGGGAAGGCGGCGTGATAACGACGCAAGGTCGGTCATCTTTGCTTGAACCTCACGCTCGACCCTGGGCCTTGTCTTGATCACTCATCCTATGGACGAACGCGCTGACATGATTCGGTGCCGCAGGCGAGAACCAATGGCTCCACTTGGAGCTGATTACCAAACTCAAGGCCGACTGCAAAGAAGTCTTCCCCGTGGTCGAATACGCCTACACCACCATCCCCACCTACCCGTCCGGCCAGATCGGCTTCATGGTGTGCTGCAAAGACGCCTCACGGAATGTGAAAGAGCCGTTGCGAAGCTGGGACCAGAAGGAAGAGGAGGAGCTCTGCCGGTACTACAGCAAGGAGATCCACCAGGCCAGCTTCGTGCTGCCGGTGTTTGCGCGGAAAGCGCTGCGGTAGCCGGTGATGACCCTGGGCCATGGGATGAGTGGAACGAAGTCATGGTTTCATGTATAATACTTTGAGCGAGGAGCTAGAGCGGTTTGGGCTTGCACATACATACATTCGGTTTACGGAATACATATTGAAGAAACAGCAAAAGTTTGAGAATGTAACTCTCCGGATGGAGTTTGGCGTAGTGAACGTTCCTGATACCGCCATCGGAAAAAGCAGTCCAAATACCCAAAAGCCCAGCTAGTCGAGACAGCGACCGCCGAAGCTGGCTCGCCATGCAGTCCCCGCGCCCCCTCGAACACCGTAGGCTTACACCCGCCAATGCTCCTAAGCATAAACTCGATCAAGAACCCAGGGCCAATGCTCATCCCTAAACCTCACTGATATAGTTCGCCGGCACGCTCTTCCTCACCCCTCCCTTCTCCACGTCCGCCCATCCGTCGCCAGCATCCTTGGCCACAAGCACGAACCGCTCGCCTTCCGTCATGCTATGCTCTGCATCGCTGCGCGCTTCGTAATCATACAATGCCTCCACGTACTTTAGTTTCTTAGCACCTCGTTTCGGCGCCACCGCTGGACCCTTTCTCCTGGCCGTGCTACTGTTGCCCACCGTACCGATGGAGGAAGATGAGCTGTAGGCTGAGGTTGGTCTGTCGGGCGCGAGAGTTGCGGGATGAAGTTGCTCTAGGTAGGCGGCGGGGACGAGGCCGGTTGAATTGGACGACAGGCGGACGGAGAGCCAGCCTGAACCGTCTGATGGCTGTCAGTGCTTTACGTCAAGGGGAGGCAAGCAGATACTCTAGCTTACCGTCGGGCTCTACAATGGTCACTTCCTGCCCTTCTTCCACCGAGACTTCGCCCTCACCGAGAGCTTGGTAGGCGTATAACATCTTTCCCCGCGGTTGGCTAGGATGGGATGTTAAGGACCGGCTTGTACCGTTCATCTCAGTGGGTGCTGCGTCACTGACATACTGTGTAGGTGGAGGGGCTACAATGCGATTTCTTCGGGTCGTGGGGGGGTTGCTGATTGCAGGTTGCGACGCGCCTCCATCCGGGCTGGTATCCTCATTCGCAGGCCTAGTAGAAAGTGCAGAGACCGATCGGTTGGCACTGACGGCGTATCCTGAGCTAAGAGAATTCATGGTATTGCTCCTACTCAGCGCCGGCAGCTCTGAGACACCGTTAAGGTGGCTGCCATTCGGAGGAGGTGGAGCAGTACTAGACACCACTTGGCGTTCTGCTTTCATTCTTTTCTTCTCCTCTTTCGACTGTTCGCCAGGACATTCCGCTGGAACCTTCATCTCGCATTTACTGTGGCAGGTGTATCCACAATCTCGACAGTCGAAGCCCTTGGCTGAAAGTCCCCATATCCGCTCGCCGCAGAGATCGCAATTAGTAGGGATCTTGAAGGTCTGCGACTTGAAGTTGTGGTTCTGTGCTCCTACTGATACGTCCCCCACTGCAGTAGTGATGGTGATTGTCTCGACTTCAGCGGTCAATCGTTTCCTCTCGATCTCATGAAGATCTTCCTGCATAGAAAGGATAGCTCGGACGACCTCTACTTCGTCCCTGTTGTCCTTGCCCTCTTTGATTTTTTGGCGCAATCGCTTCACATTTTCAACCTCTGTTTTCTTCTTATCAACATTTTGCCTGAGCTCACGTAGCTGGCCTATACTCTTTCCGAGGACGTTTCTTAGAAAGATTTTAGCTGTTTCGTCGGTTGCCATTACGTTGTCATCTAGCCATACAGGACTCGGTTCGAAAACCATGTCCGATGGTTCCTGCCATTGACTGATATTGTGCTGGAGGAACATCTGCGAATCTAGCCGTGGGTCGTTTCGCGGTATTTCTGAACTTAGATGTTGCAGGTGATCCTTGCTCCGCGCAAGAGCCGAATCCTCCAATTGTACAGCTCGCGACCATAGCGAATTGAGTTTGCCGACTCTGGTTTCAGAAAGATCTTGAAGGCTCTATAGAATGTATTAGTCTAGGTAGCGGGGGTCTGAACAAGGGAGGGCTTACGTCTAGGAGATCAGGCACATACTCGTGATAGTACTTCTCTTTCTGCCTATTGGTAACGTTGATGTTGATAATGTATGTATTCTTGTCTGTGTCAGAAATCGCACAGCTAGCGGCCGCCAGGTCTATCTACCTTAACGTTGTGCATTTCTATGATCTGCTGCTGATAGGCATTCTGTGCCTTACCCTTGCCGTGATCAAAGGCTGACTCGGTCTTCTTCCGTCGATTCTCGACTTCCTGACAGGCGCCGTCATAGCGCCCCTTTTGCTTCCTCAGATCACTGTACGAGGCATCTCTTTCTCTTTCAATCTTTCCAGCATATTCTGCGTGGCTCTTTCTTAGTTCTTCGTACCGACTGGCTAGTACCTTCAATGGCTCTGCGATCTGGGTAACCAAATCCGAGGAATAGCGGTCATGCTCGGCAGCTCGAGCTTCAAGGGTTGACAGCTGGGTAGTCCAAGTGGTCAAGGAAGCGCTGAGGCCCAAGCTGTCAGTTTTGTGTACACATCTGAGACCTTTGAACACGCCCACACCTCTCTAGAGAGCCTGGAGTCAAGCTTGGGGTGTCCCCAACGCTGAGGTTGCTCGACCGCTTTGACTTCTTCTCGAAATTCCTTTTCGCCAAAGAGTACAGCTTCGAGCTGTACTCTTTTTCTATAATTGCTCGCTCACGGTAGAATTGCTGAATGTCGTCTAGCCATGTGATACCATTGGAGACCTACAAGTGAGTGAGCCCGACTCTTTTCTGATGCGGTTATTCCTCGCATTGCGGCGGTGTGAGGCATACCCATGCATTGCTAGACTTGAAACCGTCCTGCAAGAAGAGTTATCCTATGTCAGGAACCATGAAGTACTGGATGTATTAGGGCTGGAGACGCTGCCCACCTTCAGGTCTGCGCCAAAGCTAGGCGCAAGGTCAACATTGGCCATGCTACCATCTTAGTGATGGCCCACGTCGTTCGCATTCACCACTCAACAATGGGTTTCATGCATGTAGCTATTGATTGACGGTACCGGGTAGTGTCGGGGAGCATCCATTGTGATGTGGGACAGTCGCGCGGGATGCTGATGACTGCTTAAAATAGAAAGCTCGGGACCCGGCTGCGGACTTGGGCAACTTTCGGCGAAGTGGGCCGAGGGCTCGAGAGGGCACTAGTTCGAAGGAACATAAAGTACCCCCACCTCAAAATACGTCGATGGCATCTAAGTCACAGTCTGTTAGTTTGTGTCCCATATTGCCTTTTTCAAAAATATCGTGGGCATGCTCTGGAGTCGTGGACGGTCTTAGCATCTGGGAGGCCCCTCTGATCACATCCACGACCAAGCTAGGGCCACCTCGGCTGCCCTACCACTAGAGGGTCTATTCACCCACCCATGGGCAAATAAGCTCACAGCATTTCTTTCATCACTTCCAAGTCCTTTCCTTGACAAGATATCCGCAATCTCTACCTCCTCGGTGCCTCGTTGCACCTCGAAGGCCCCAGTTTTTGTTTCTTATCGAGGAGAGGTTGAGCACGCTGTAGGCGACTAGGGTGCTACCGATTCCTCCCAAGTCATGGCTGCCAGCAACGAGACCAAAGTGCCCTCCTTGGAGGATCGTATCACCATGCCGGACACCAAAGAGGTGACGTCTCCCGCCGCGAAAGATGAGATCACAAAGCCTACTTCTTCCGAGCGTATGAACGTTACAGCACCGTCCTTTGTGCCCGGCCAGCTAGGTTCCTGGGCGGACGAGGCCAATTCTCCGCTGGATGCTAATCCTCCTGCCGCAGACCCTGCCAAGGGCAAAGAGCCGGACGATGATCTTGCCAAAGCACAGACTGATGGGGCTGGCGAAGCCTTCAACGGGACCCCGGGAATCTATGAGCCAACCCGCTACAGCGTCGACGTCAAACTCAACGACATGCAAGCCGATCCAAACAATCCCCTTTACTCCGTGAAGAGCTTTGAGGACCTCAATTTGTAAGTCATACCTGGACAATCGGCTTCCTAAATCAACTCGTAGCTCACGTGCTGCAGAGATCCGAATCTCATCAAAGGGCTCACCCAGATGCGTTTTGTAAAACCATCAAAGATCCAGGAGAAGGCATTACCCCTTCTGATCATGAATCCGCCGAGAAACATGATCGGCCAATCTCAGTCAGGTACAGGCAAGACGGCTGCCTTTGTTCTCAACGCCCTTATGCGTACCGATTTCACAGGCGAGCCCCGGCCGCAGGTTCTGGTCCTCGCTCCTACTCGTGAACTTGCTCGGCAGATCATGGGGGTCTTCCAGGTCATGGGTCAATTCCTTGACAACGTCCACGTAGCTGCCAGCATTCCGATGGATGCTGCCAGCAAAAACAAGCGCGTCAATGCGCAAATTATCGTCGGCACTCCCGGTACTACCATGGACCTTGTCCGGAGACGCTTGTTGGAGTCAAGCGAGATCAAAGTCCTTGTCCTTGACGAGGCCGACAATATGATAGGAATGCAAGGTCTTGGTGATCAGTGCCTCAAGGTCAAGCAGTAAGTGTTGTTTGAACACCATCAACGCAATTTACTAACCTCTAGCTAGGTTGCTGCCCAAAAATATCCAGATTGTTCTCTTCTCCGCCACGTTTCCGGACAACGTGGTTGACTACGCCATGAGATTCGCCCCCAATGCTAACCAGATCACTTTGAAACACGAAGAGCTCACAGTTGAGGGCATTCGTCAACTCTATCTCGATTGCAACTCCGAGGAAGAGAAATTTGAGAACCTTGTTAAGCTCTATGGCATGATGACCATCGGATCGTCGATTATCTTCGTGAAGGTTGTTCTACTTCGAGATAAACCTTGCTCATAATGGCTAATTGTTGGTCAGACTCGTGTCAGCGCTATTGAAATCCAGCGACGCCTAGAGAGGGAGGGTCACCAAGTTGCTTGCTTGACTGGTGAATTTGAGGGATTCCAGCGTGACATGATTATCGACGCATTCCGTGATGGAAAAGCCAAGGTTCTCATTACCACGAATGTTCTCGCCCGAGGAATTGATGTGCAAACCGTTTCCTTGGTGATTAATTACGTAAGTCATCAAGCATCCATGCCGACATTTGACCACAGATACTCAATGAGACTAGGATGTCCCGCTAGACGCCAATCGCAAACCAGACCCTCAGACATATTTGCATCGGATTGGGCGTACTGGCCGCTTCGGACGCGTTGGTGTCTCTATCAGCTTGATATCCGGCCACAGGGACTTCCAAGCTCTCAAGGAGATTGCCGAGTACTTCCGCATCATCTTGCAACGCCTCGATAGCTCTGACTGGGACGGTATCGAGACAAACATCCAGAAAGTTCTGAAGAGCTCTCGGGCCGGCGCAAACTTCCAACAAGAGATGTGAGTGTTCGAAGTAAAGGAAATACAGTCAAATGAGGCGATTCCGTGGCGAAGTTGCGCTCTCGGCCCCTCTAGGCTGCTCTTCACCTCCATTTTGGTGCAAAGGTCCGGCTCTCCGGCTCTGCGTCATGAGTCTTTGCTATAAAAACTTATATATTAACGTCCTCAGCGCATAGCTTTCCAGGGCGATCTCGATGTCTATCCAACCTTTTCGGACGAGTATCGTGTCAACTGTACAATGGCGAAGCTGACAGAAAGAAAAATATAGGCCAAAGCTTGAGAACATGCAGGGTCGAGATCAGGACATGATTGACGATGTCTTCTGATGACGCGAAGGAGTCAATGTAGGCATTTGGTAGAATACGTGGGTATGGATTGACTAGCTTTCTTGTGGAAGGGGGTGGATGCATGGCTGGGGGGAGGCTCATAGTCACTACCGACTTGCTATGGCCCAAAGAATGACAGGTAGAAGCACTAGAAGCTCAAATACTCCATCTCTACATGTCATTTAAAGTCCCCTGCTCGACTCTCCTTCATCGCTACTGGGAATATCCTCTGTGCTGTTACACAGCTTGCGCTGGCGGCCTACTAAGAGTCGGGCACTGTCGACCTGAGGGACGACCCATTGCCTGAGGATGGTTTCTTGTCAATAGGCAAACCATCACGACATGTTTCATCGTCAGTCAGAAGACTCGAGTGGGAGAATCGAGGCGCAAGGGACAGGAGAAGCGAGAAGCGAATACGTCAGACCGTCGCGAAGCAAGCGAACAATCTTTTATAACAGGACATAGTCTACACTGCACAGGCCGGCCAGACTTAGAGCCTCTGAAGACCCCACTGGCTCCATTCCCTCCATGCCTTGAGTGAGTCTTGAGCACCGTTCTAGGCATTGCTTGGAAGAGCGGTTTGACGCAAAAATGTTGGGTTGATCGACCAGCAGACAGCAATCGCTAAGTGGGCAAATTGTTGTTCAGTGTTACAATAAAGAGAAGCGAAGAATAAGATAAGTAGAGATGCGATTTCTAGGGCTCGGCGTTATCGGATATATTTGCAACTCCAATTGTCCTGAAGACTCTATCTTGAAGGATCGGAATAATATCGTAGGCATGGTGGAAAATGGAAGTCTTCCCATCCATCCCTTGAACCTAGAAGATGTCGTGCCCCGATTGCTTCACCGGCAATGTGCATGAGGGTACACCTGTTGGCCGAGTTGAGACAATCCATGGCTTGCCCACATATGTAGCGGGCACGACGTCTGAAACCGAGCCTGAGGGTATCATCGTGATCATCTCAGGTGCATTTGGTTGGGACCTGCTCAACAGCAGAATACTCGCAGATGCGTACGCTAAGCGTGGGAACTATACCGTTTATCTGCCGGACTTCATGGATGGTAACCTCATGCCCCTAGATCCTACCAACCCAGCCATGGCTAATGCCCGCCACGCAGGTCATTTGCCTTCCTCATGACTTGCTCCAAGACATTAATATCGTGACCAATCCTGGTTCTTCATCGTACCTCGGCCAAGCAATCGCCATATTTCGCACTGCTATCAATTTCCTTCCTTGGCTCGTCTTCACCCGAAGCAGCGTGACTGAGCCCCGAGTAATGAGCTTCTTCTCTGCTCTTCGCACCTCTACCAACCTCCCGATCGGGGCCGCTGGGTTTTGCTGGGGCGGTAGTTTAGTCACAGATTTTGGTGACGGCAGGACGGCTCCCAATGGTCAACCGCTCATTGACGCCGGTTTCGCTGCCCATCCAAGCAATCTGGCTGTTCCCAAGGCAATCGAGCCGCTGAAGGTACCATACAGTGTCTGCATCGGCGATGCTGACCATGGGATGCCTATCGAGCAGGTAAGAAAGTTGGAGAACTTACTGAAAGGGTTGCAGGATATGGAGGGAAAGTGGGAGTTAGTCGTCGTTGAAGGTGCGATCCACGGGTTTGCGGTCAGGGGCGATCCAGGGGATGAAAAGCAAGCGAAGCAGGTGAGTGACCATCTCGAGTCAGCATTTGTCGCATGAGACTGTCCTGATCTTGACCGTGTTCGGAAACGTCTTCACGTCTTCACGTCTTCACATGTAGATTATCAAAGATGACTGGTTCGATTCGGATACCTCTAGTGTCAGCAGGCTGAAGACCAGGCGGTAGAGTGGTTCGGCAAGTGGCTCAAGAAAGGAGGCGCCTCTTGAGTGAATTTCGGCCGACCTGTGCAGAGTGGAGCACCTCTTTGATGGGTTCGAAAAGCTGTGCTGTAACACTGAACGACGGTTTCCCCACTTAGCTATGGTTGTCTGCTGGTCGACCAACCCAACGTCATTGCGTGAAACCGCTCTTCAGCGCAATGCCCAGAATGGCGCTCCACACTTACATTGGACAGATGGGTTCCAGTGGAGTCTCCAAAGGCTCTACTATGACCGAATTTGTAGATGAGGATGGCTTGGAGAGGTTGGCAGGTTAGCAAGCTCTTGTGATTGGCAAAGGACGCACAGTCATAGCGCAGGTCTTCTTGGTCTCGCTAACTGCTTCCGAGCTCTGCGCTCTCATATTGATCGAATCTGAGATAGACTTACTAGTCAATGCAGTTTCACCTCGATCTTAAGCGTTGTATCACGAATATGATTGACCGATCGTTCCATGCCCGAGCATTGGTGCAGTCTTTAGGGTTCCGAAGAGTCGGAACTCATATGCGAATAGTTCTCAAGACATGTTCCTCAGCTTTTATAATTGTGCAAGTGGCATTTTTTGACAATTTGCCTCTTTAGCTATAGACCATTGTTGGTGGACCCAGACCATCGTTATTTCGTCAAAACGTGTTTGCATCGAGTGTCAATGTATATTATGCTAATCATCGCATAGAGTTCGAGCTGCACTAGAAGCTCAAATACTTTATCTCTACATGTCGTTTAAAGTTTCCTGCTCGACTCTCCTTTTTCATCGCTATTGGGAATATCCTCTGTGTTGTTACACAGCTTGCGCTGGCGGCCTACTAAGAGTCGAGCACTGAAGGCATTGTTTTGTCGACTTGGTAGATGACTCGTTGCTCGAGAATGATTCTTTGTCGATTGGCAAACCGTTACGACGTGTTGAATCGTTAGCAAGAAGACTTTCACTCGAGCCTCAGGGCGAAAGGGGCAGGAGAAGCGCAGTTTTTCTAGAGTCCACAAACGAGCGAATGTAGACACCAAGCTCCCACGCTCCAGGAAGGCTAAAGAACGGAGATCCTCTTTGACTCTGGGTCCACGTTGGTTATAGCGCCCAACGTAAAGTCGTGTAATCGTCGAACCAATCGAGTAATTGTAGGATGCTTGTTTATCCAAAGGTGTTGAGTGCAGTTTCTAAGGCTCGGCATTATCGGATATATTGGGAGCATGCTCTGGAGCGAGTGTGTCGATCACCGCACCTGTGATAGCAAGAGCTGTCGTGAGAGAGGCGACATGTGGTGCGCGTGGGTTGCGAGCAGCTTGCAAGCGCCATAATCAATCGCTGTCTATCCACATTACGTTAAAGTTAACGGCGAGAGTGAATTATGTCCCTGAACCCCTTTTTCTCGATTCTGCCCGCCAGATCAATAGCAATGATTTTTGCTCGCTCGAAAAGCAACATCGGGCGACGGCGACATCGATGGATGTTGCGATTTCCAACTGAAGGCACAAGACGAACGATAGATCCACCAGCTGATAGGTTCTTGGTCTAAATGGCTAACAAGAGGTAGACAGGAAAGCAACATCTGCTCCTGTTTCTCGAGGTGGCATGACACTGCACTGCTTCCCATCTCATCACGCGCCTCTACAGCCTCGGCAAGCTGAGAACTGCAATGGCACGCCTCCCCTTTCGGGAGGTTATACCGTGCGGACATAGCCACGAACACCCCAGTGTTGAGCTATGTCCAGGTTCGAGGAAAATCTATTGATGATCCCGTCACCAGCAGCTGGAGCTCCTAACTGGAGCCCATCTGCGCCGACACACCAGCCACAAGGCATGGCAATGGTCGTATTCATCTTGCGACTTGACCCCCAGGTCAGCGGTCTATCTCGGAACTTGATCCCCAGATCAGAGTTCCGAGGAACAAGGATAGGATGCTACAAAGAAGTTTCTTTGATTAGCCGATAGTACAGCTCAAGATGATGAGGTGGAGGTCTCGTTCTTGCAATAGGCGGCTATGACAGCCCCTCTGCTTTGCCAATTTTTGCTTCTGCCCTCGTCGAAATTTTTTAGCACCGCGTTGAGCGCACCGCGACATTTGCTACAGCGGTATTTGCCGTCCGCTGTAGTATGAGGCTGCGTAGGCTTTTTGGCACAATTAATGCATGGGTATACGTGCGCTGCAGCGTCGTACTTATAACGTTGATTGGCTACCTTGTTGGCACCATAGGCGCTGTAGTGGGCTATCATAGTCTCTCTATCTTTGAACCTTGGAAGATGAGCCATCTTCTTCGGTGTTTTCTCAAGGGTTTTCAAATCCTTGTTCAGGCTAGTACGACATGCTGAGCAGCGGATTTTACCATCCACTTCAGTATGAGGTATTCTGCCCTTTTGTGTAAATGACCCGCAATGGGCGCATGCAGAAGTCTGCTTTGCAGCAGTGTCGACCCTTGATTTTGGGGCCAACGGTAACTCATGGCGGCTGTAATACGCTATCGCGCTTTCTCTGTCATTGAAAGATGCCTGGGCGGTGCGTTGCAATCCATTCTCGAGCCGGTCCAGCCCATGCTGCAAGTGTAGGCGACACTGTGCGCAACGGAACTTGCCGTCCATTGCAGAGTCAGGTATAGTGCCTCTTTTTCTTCCAGCTTCACCACAGGAAACGCAGTCATGTTCGTGCATTTCGGGCCTGTAGCTGGCCCCAACTTTTCGCCGGGTTCCGTCGATTTCGATGATTAGAGGAAGCTTTCCATTCCTGTATCTAATCCTGTAACACGATAAGCATAGCATGGACGTGTATGGTCTAGTTGAATCCCTATGAAACCATCCGTATTTATCGCCGTTGCGGGATTCGTTCTGACTGCCACAATGGCTGCAGATTCTGTCTTTGGGAGCTTTTGCTCCTATCAGATGCGACAGTGTCCAAGCACGATTCAAATCGATATTTGGGTTGATGCTAAAAAGATCTTCTAGTCGACATTTTTCCGCCCAATCGTATGCTTCGCTCGAAGCATATCTGGACACCTTCCTTGATTTGAATGTCTGTAAATAAATCATCATCAGCGTTTCATAAAAGAGAACGTAGGTTCTGGGTGTGTCAGCTGAGAATCTAGCCAATTTCACAAATTGTATTTGAACATTGGAGTCCAACATGGCGTGGCCATGAGCTCCGCCCTCTTTTATAATTTGTTCGTGTTTAGCAGGAAATATGCGGTTCTCGATCCACTTGAAGTACGTGCAGATTCGGCGCCAGAAGCCGGATGGACCAGGTCGGTCTGGCGTCCCTTTTGTGGTTCCGCTGCCGACATAAAGCTGATACCAGTCCTTGATCAAGTTCGTCAAGATGTCCATGTATACACCCCAAGAAGGATCTCGCCAGTTACCCACAAGCCGAAGAAGATCAATGAGGCCGAATTCTTGTTGACCCAATACCGTTTGGACATGCGGCGGTACCGCATCTCGATACATCTGCATAAGGTAATCTACATCTACCTTACACGAGAAGGACCACCATTGCCCCGAAATCGGCGTGGGCTCAGATGGTCGGGTACCTGGTCCACGGAAGAAGAAGCGACCAGCTGGAAGACCCATGGCAAGTGCTTGAGGTGCCATGATTATCTGGCGAATCCTGACCCAGAAGCGTTCGACGTCAGCGTTGTCGATGGGAATGTTGGACAGCTCTGCATCGAGCTGCTCAAACGACGACTCATCTTGTTCGCCCTCTTCTTCTTCCACATCGGAGTCCTCTGCGGGCTCCTCTGCGTCATCAGCGTCCTCCTCGGACACGTCCATTTCGCCATTTATGATGGCATCCTGAATCTCTTCTGGAGTCAGCTCTACCTCTTCCTCCTCGGAGAGGTTGTCCGCAGACAGATCTGAAAAGTCAGGATCACTGTCTGCATTGTCAGCCACAGCTTTACCCTTCTTGGAGGAGGTGGCCGCCCTTTTGGATGGCGGTGGAGCTGTGTCCACCGGCTCCGAGACTGGAGCCTCACTGGCCCTGTCGGCCGACTCTGCTCGTGAGCGTTTAGCCGCACCACGAGTTCCAGCCATTCTGATAATGGTCTATCTAGTGAGTAATGTAAGTAGAGATTGAGAGAGTATTCAATTGTCAAAAAATCTACAGATATACTTTTAACTGCCGCAGCACAGAGGAAAGAAGATGAGAAGAGACGACCGGCTCGTATACATTTTCCGCAGGCTTCGACCCCTCCCACCATCGGCTAATCCCACAATGATTTCTCTGTGCCCCACCATACTTTATCGAATAATAAAGTACCAGGCCGACGAACATCCACATGCGGGTCCCGAGACCAGCCAATGGGAGAGTGGCGTTCTACAACCTCTCCGCCTTGTCAGGACTTGAAATCTTTCAAGAAGCTGCCCTTACACGAATCGCGGTTTGAAAACAGAGTTCATGCCTTCCGTTGTAAACGTCGAATCACTTCCCATTCCATGACAGCCGTCTGCGAGCGTAAGAGAAAGCTTTCCGTGTTCAATCGTACCTTGAGTAAAGCGTCATATGGGTCATTTGCGAGAACAGGTGTGGCAGACTTCCCAAGCTGACAGTTCTTAGGGCCTGACCTTACTGTGAGTGGACTAGCTCAGGGTCACGTTATCTCGACTACACCAATGACAGACGTTGTTCCTGCATTAGCCGTCCCGTCCCGTCTCAATCCACAATGTCGGGTTGATCGGAAATCGTTGATTCCAGGATGCTGGAGTTACTTTACCATGCACATCTAGCTGGAAATGCCATCCGGACAATTGGAAGCAGAGTCGTAAGACCCATATCACCTTGCCTTGGCAGTGTGCACTGACATGGCGGCTCATTCTATTCCTTCTCTACAGCAGGAAGAAAGAGTCGCTGTGATGGAATACTCTTGGTGGCCTGAGGTAAGGAAGGACCGCGCTGATACTGGTATCATCTGGTGTGTCGTTGTGGAACCACCTACCGTGGCGGACACAAAATTCCTCCTCAGTGGAAGACAATCTTCCCACAGATAGTCGAAAACGAAACTTATCGATGGGAACAAAAATCGATAGTCTTCAAGGAACTCGCAACGGCGAGCACAATTCGATGTAGAGTTCAATCACCTACCCAAATGTGGATATCCTGTTGCGGCAGACTTCGTTCTCAGTAACTGAGATGGCAATCTTCCCGTAGATAGTCGCAAACGAAACATATCGATGGGAACAAAATTCGATAGTCTTCAAGAAACTCGCAACGGCGAGCACAATTCGATGTAGAATTCAATCACCTACCCAAATGTGGATATCCTGTTGCGGCAGGCTTCGTTCCCAGTGGTTGAGATGAAGTGTCGCCGCAGATAATCGCAAACTAGTGGACGAGCACCCCACTTTGATCGCAATGTAGATGGGATTGTCTGGTCCAGTCAAGCCGTAGAACCGTAGAGTAGAGGGAGTACATAATATCTCTGTTTCTCCGTTGGAAAATCTTTTCTTTCCATCCCCATTCCCTGTTCCAAGCCGTGCCCTCCCTCCTCCCCAACCAGCAACTGTAAGTGAACTCTCTACTTCCCTGATAAGGACATCCTCAATGTGAAGGTCGCGAAAGAAAGGGGCTTTGTACGGGGAATGTAAGGCTGACAAAGTCTTTAGTAGATTTCAATTCAACATCACCTACCGTAAGTGCAGCAATTCTGGCATGTTTGTCATAGTATCCCCAACCTGTCTTCTCTCGAAGCTCGTGAGCTTGCTTGTGTTCAATGCCCGTCTTGCTAGCAGTACATATCACAAGCTATCAGGAGGAGCTCTACCTTTCTCAGACTTCATGTAGCCCATCGAAGGTACTTGTCCAGCTATCAGTTGCATCTCGGATGTCTGGCTGAACAACCAACGACTTGGTAACTTGGTGACTTGGCCGTTTGGGTACTGGACTAGGACATGCGAAAAATTCGGACGGCAAATAGCCAGTGCCCATCCAACATTGCGAGACCGTGCTGATCGAAAAACGGAAGGGCGGATTGACTTAGGCTCGGATGCTGGCCGCTGACTCGTGTGGTGAAAACAGATGCCTAAGAGACCGTACGACCCCTTCGCAAACCTACCTTCGGGCAATACGTACATTCTGACCCCTCTCTCCGCACCATGGTAAGTATGGGAGCATTCGGTAGAGCATTCTGAAAATTCCTGGGCTCATTTTTGACATAGCAGCCGACTGGAGCGCCAACGCCAGCACCCAACGCCCAAGAGCATTCTGTTAAGAAACCTAAGGTAAAAGTGTCTTAGACGTTGGGTGGGAAATATGGCTGCTAAGCTTTTGACAGCTCTCCAAGAAAGATGATGATGCACGGTGGAAGGCCAAAAATGACGTTCTGAAACTGGCCATTCCGAGACTGGGGAAGATGGATGGGACGACGGAGCATGCGGCGAAGCTGGACAATTTCCGGAAGGGGAAAGCCAAAATCCTCAAGCAGGACGTGGATGCCAAGGGTAGGGTTTTATTAGGGTTAATGACTGAAGAGGAGATCGATGCGTTGCTGGGTGAAAAATTCTCGAGCGAACTCGACAAATCGCTGGAGAAGTAGCTAGACCTTTCTTCGTTCGACGAGTAAAATTTTTCTCCCAACCCGCCGCCAGCACCTTTAACATGGGCTCCGCAAGCTGAGCGTTCCACTCGTGAGGGCCTTGCGCATTAGTGAATACCCCGTCCCTTCTGCAGATGGCCTGAGAAGATCTCAAAGTCAGCATCGCTCTCGGAGGTGGTAATGAACCTTGCGACCAGTCTTTCGAGCGGACACTGCTGAGACATGTCTCAAAGTTTAAGTCCCCACAACTCTTGGCAGACTCGGAGAGCCGTATGAACGAACGAGAAGCACTTACCTTGTAAGTCGAGAAGTGCACGCCACCAGCCGCTCGGTTATCTCTATTGACTGGCGCCCCCCATTTGCAGGTAGTATCGGTCGCCTCTTTGATTGCGTTGCTGACGGCAGTTTCTAAATCGATGCATTAGCTTCTAGCATCTGATGGGCTATTTCTGAGCGCTGACCGTATTTATCAAAGATGTTGTCATCAAATTGCTCGCCAATGTCTCTGCAAGTTGATGCAACAACTTCGTCAAGTCCCTGAAAAGAGCCAAGGTCAGCAAAGTACCCCCAAATTGTAGGCTCGCATCTCGATCCTGGAGATTCCATTGACTCTGCGATCAAGAAGCTGGTCAAACCATTGAGTCAAATCGTTCTTGAGTCACATTGCGATACAATTGACCCCGAAGCGGCACTACTCCTTCACCCCCAGACAGGATTCGTTTCTGAAGGTGTACGCAATCTGGTGAATCAGGATTTACTGGACTCACTCACATTTTCCAATTTCTTGAGATTGTAGCTTAGCAGCTTCACCTCTCGTTCCCTTTGTTCGGTCGATAAATTTTCGCCTAAGTAAATTTAGGAGTCAGCATTCCTCCTTTCAGTCAATGCAATAGGCAGAGGTGCATGCTTTGAAAGCGGATACAGCTCAGACATGTTTCACGCTTTTTGAAAACCTCAGAAAGGGGTAATGGATGCTCAGAAAATAACTTACCTAAGTAAGTTTCGGAGTCAGTATCCCTCCTTTCAGTCAATGCAATGAGCAGTGGTGCATGCTTTGGGAGCGGATACTGCTGGGACATGTTTCAAGCGTCTTGAAACGCTCAAAAAGGGGGAAGAGATGCTCAGAAACCTACTTACGCGTGCCGTCACTTTGAGCCCAGAGAGCAAGTGAATTCAAGAGCTGACTCAGGTTGTTAATTAACTTTCTGCAATTCGCAGATCTTCCCGCTTTGGTAAGCTCTTTGCAGTGTGCCTGTAGTTGGGGCATTTCAGTCTCCTCGATTGTTCGAAAACCAGGAACAGATGGGTCCTTCTGGAGCCTGAATTCATCATGTCAAAATCGTGGTGACAAAGGAATCACAGATTAGAACACAAGCTCACCGGCCTGACAACTTCTGGTAAGCGCGGGAGGAGACACAGAAGCATTTGAGCGACCGAGCAACTTCTTCATAGTCTCGTGCATCATTCTCTGGGTTGAAGTTCTCCTCGTCTTCCTCTGCGGCTAACTCTTCGTCGATTTCTAAGTAGATTACCGAGTCAGTCTTCCTTTTCGAAGCTAGGGGCTGTCCTCATGTCGCTAAGACGTGTTTCGATCTAGTTGAAAACGCAGAGAGGGGTAGGCTCAGCACTCTACCTACCTTTAATGCCAGCTGCGAAATCTTGCTGGATTGCTCCCCTGGAGTATTTGTTCCTCCCGGATATGCATTTGGCGGCAATGTCTGCTTCAATAGTCCTCTCTTCATCCTTTCATCGTTGCGATATTAGCACGACTTTTTCCCTTCCATAATTGGTGACAACATAGCACATATTCCCGCTCAGGCCCGATTGCTTAGACGCGTATCAATTGGGTGAGATACTGAACTCGATGTCGTATAAACGTGTTAACGTTGAAGTCCTTCGCATCTCATCTGCTTGGAAGTCGCTTGATATTTCCGAGGTAGTCGAGATGTGCTCCTTTATCAGGGTATGCGCCCAGGACAACTGGTGTGGGAATCTCCGAACCTCTTGCTCTAGGACGTTCCAATGGGACTAGATAGAATCTGAGTGTTACGTACCTGCTTGGTTTTGATCTCAATCCCCAGAGCCTTAATCTTGTTATCGAGTTCAGACCTCTCTTGACGGGCTCGTTTCTTATTTGCCTTGAATTCTGAGATCTTGTGAGATACTGTCTCCTCCGTAAGAGGTTCTCCAATCTCTTCGGTAGATTCTGACCCATCGCTTGATTCATCATCTCCAAAATCCTCATCTTCTAAGTCGTCATCAGCGCTATCGCTATCGCTCTGAGCGCGTCGTTTCTTCAGAGGTTGCCGTGAGGTTTTGGCTTTGCGCTTTTTGCCAGAAACTTTCGCCTTGGGAGCGAACACAGTCTTTCCATTTACGAGTTCATTCCTGAGTGCGTCCCAAACGTCGATCTGTTCCTCTGCATCGTCCATAAGCTCAGAGTAGACACCCTTGGATTCTTTCAAGTCCGCAAGCTGCTTCTTGGAGGCCTTGATTAATTTGCCAAGATCGTCGATCTTAGCCCACAGATAACCTAGCTCGTCACCCAGATCGAGGGAATCCGAGGCTTCCAGTAGAGAGATATCATCAGTCTTGCTACAAATGAAGGTGACGCTATAACTGTGAGCGTTGCATCGACTCTATTTCAAGGTAGGAGCGACTACGTACGACGCAATACTTCCGTCCAATTTCAGCTGACGCTTGAACGATTGGCCGAGCAAAGTCTTCGCTGCTTTGTCATCCACAGCCCTAGATGTTGGAGTCAGCAATCCGTCTTTGAGTCTAAGAGTCGAACAAAGAGGCATTCGTTTGGAGTGAACGTGCATCTAGATGTCCCCAAGTAAGGGCAGAGATGCGGAAGAACCAACTGACCGATTAATAAGTGCTACTATCCATAACCCGGTACATTTTTTCATATAATTTTGTGCGACAGCGGCCCTAGCCTCATTTGCATCCTAGGTAGGTTTCGGGGTCAGCATTCTTCCTTTCAGTCAAGGCAATAAGCAAAGGTGCATGCATTGGGAGCGAATGCTGCTGGGACATGTTTCAAGCATCTTAAAATGCTCAGAAAGGGGCAAGAGATGCTCAGAAATCTACTTACATGTACACCCGGCAGATCCACGATTACGGCTCCGGTAGATAGAGCGGCAGATTTGACGTATATTCTGGCATCAATTTAGATCGAGCGTACCAAGGCAGCGAATAACGTACCTAACGACACGTATCAACGGCCAGACCTCTCGGTCAGATTCTTGTCGATCCTTCTTCTTGTCCTTCTTATCTCCTGTAGCTTTCTCCTTGCTGTCAACGTAGTGCTGCAAACGGCTATAAAAGCGTGCCGGATCGTATTCAGTAATTGGTATTGTTGAACCGAGCAGAGAGGAGACTTCTTGTAGCATAGTGTCGATGGAGGTGTTTGCTATCTCTTCTTTGGTTTTTCGAGGATATACTGCCTTGATCTTCGCATACGCTACACCGGCATCGGAATCCTCATCAGTGCATTGTCTCGAGACAGCGCCGTTTGGATCGATCAAGTCGTGAAGCAGTGTTTCTAGTTCCTTTCGCCAGTCTTCGCGGGCTATGAATTCGATCTCGGCGCGATACGGTGCCTGCTCATGATTGTAGCTGAGCTCAGTGACAACAGCTGTACAAGCACGCATGCATGAGGTGGGCAAGAGCCTTTGTTCATCAACAAGTGCGTTGATGACAGACGATTTTCCAGCGCCCGTGTTCCCAACTACGCCAATGATAGTCTTCGTCGGTACCGCTTGGCTCTCCAAACTCTCTGTGAAACCTGTCAGTAATCCGCAAAGTCGCGAAATCGTTAAGTCGTTAAATTAGGCTTTCATATCACATACCGATCTGCTGTAACCATTGTGAGGCATCGGGATTTTCAAAAGCTCTAGCTGTCAGGGGCGACTTGAGATTCCGAAGTAATCTCAGGCCCTGCTGAACGCCTGCCTCGAGGACTTCTGGTTCTGCGTCCTTAAGTAAGGTATGCAACTGGAAGGTCCGTTGGCCGTCTTCCTGCTCAGGAGACTGCTCCTTAATCGCCGCTTTAGACTCGGAACCTACACGGTGATGCTGTCCAGCAAGGCCAGCCTCGTATATACGGTGGACCGGGCCAAGGTCATTCCACTGTGGGCGAAGAAAGGCTGTAGCCTCATCTGCGACAGATTTAGGAAATCTCTTGTAACAAATAGATCAAGGGTATAATAGAACTTGCCATCGTTTGACGTAGGCTTTTGGCTGCGCGCCTCCGCCAATGTCCGCGCCAGATTAGTATTGAACGCCGCGTCTGGGGCTGGTAAAAAGCTAGTGACACTGCCTATCGAAATGGTCGCAGGCCCTGGGACGACGGGTTGGATTGGCATAGGTTGGGAAGCTGGACTCGTGGAGACTGTATCCCGTTTCCCGATGTCGTTCGAGGGTGTGGTGAGCACTATGGAGTTTGAACGGGGAGCCCCAGTATGAGGGTAGCGAGGCGGCGATAATGGCGCACTCGAGTTGCCTGCCGGTCGTCTCCAAGGTTCGGCATTGGCAATGGAGGTGCGGGAAACCGTGGACCAGATCGTGGAGGATAATTCTCATCCTGAGGTCCTGATGATACGGAGCTCTGTAGCTGTGAAAGCGTAGGTGGTGCCTCCTTACCATCTGTGCGTAAGGTACCGCTCTTCATATTCTGGGATACTTGGTGATGACTGCATTAAGTGATGGTCAACACTATGTTGCTAGACAACGAGATCTCCCGAGATTGACATGGGTAACCCTACAAACGACAAACCGGTAGTGACAGTACAGGAAATGGAAAAACTTACTTCGTGAGCTTCAGTGGCTGACGATTGAAGGGTAGGCGCGAGGGAAGCTCCGATCTGGCAACTACCTCCAATGCGACTAGACGATCGCCTTGATGAACAATTTCACTCATTGACGTTTCCATCTCTAGGGCTTTTGGACCACGCTTGAGTACGAAATCCTCTTGCAGAGTGGGCATTCGTAGTTTGCATTGCGCGAAGATCTTGGTGCCTGTTGTTTTCTGAACACCTTCAGTCAAGTGCCTGAACTTGATCGAAGGGAGCGCATACCTCAGAGCATTTGATCCACAAGAAATCCTCCTCACTCTTTGGACCTTCGGGCTTTCGATCTGGCTTCAAGATGGCGACGGCCAGTGCAGTCGGTTTGAGCGAGTGCATCATCGCGGGCATGCAGCTCGCTGTTTTATTTAGAAGGTCCCGCTCATTGTACCGTGAATCGGCCATAGTGTTGTCCAGCGGCTCAAGACGAATGGGCCGTTGAATGGACCGTTGAATGGTGCTGTGTACTTTATGAAGGTACGGTAAAAGTACGGCATCAAATAGTAAAAGTTTTCGACGCGTCTTGCGCTAAACCGTCTGACGCGAGGTTACCTTACGCCAAGAACACCTAGTCACCTGACCTTATCGGTGACGCACCTTGAATTCGAATTCAATTCTTTTGATGAACGTGTTCACTGATCGGCTACTTCCGTTGTCCTATTGACATCGATGTGCAGTCGAAGCTGAGCGTTGCCTCAATTCGATGTGTTTTAGCACTTGGCAACAATATCTTTTATTTGGCACGACACCACGTTATTACATGTCCACTTCACGCTACCTTGTTATCTGTAGGATTTGTCTTAACCCCCGGTGGAAAACTTGTCACTGTCGTGCTTCAGATGTTTGATCATGTAAGGATGAGCAAGGCCATATGGTGTGTGAATTATGAAGTCAGTCTCGTTCTTGGAAATTGAAGTTGACATCGTCGAGTCGCGAATCCATCCTAGCGCCTCCTTTAAGTCAGCCAACCGAAAGGGACCCGCCCCTGCAGCCCGAGAATAATTTTAGATCGCAAGATGACATCCCCTTGCAATTTCTCCTTCTCTTCCATCTCAATTACATCTTTCTCGACACTCCTTCGAGGCTGCACAGCTTACTTGCCTTCTTCTTCTTCAAACTAGCATCTATTTGTCGCTCGTTGAAACATCGTTACACTTCGCAGTGGCTCAAACTCGACTTGTTGGTAGCCACTTGTCGCCCCATTCAAAATTAGAACAACACCTTCACCACTTGCTACATAATCATAATGACGCAGGTTATCTCTTTTCTCACGACAGCTTTTAGTATTATAATTGCAGTGGCCGCGTCCCTACCTGCCGTCACTGTCAAAGGCAACGGTGCGTGAGCCCCTCCTGAAGGATGAGCAGAAGCTGACTTTGCTTGCTTGCAGCTTTTTTCGCAGGAAACAACCGATTTTACATTCGTGGCATCGATTACCAGCCAGGAGGTTCGTCAGACCCCGTCGATCCGCTTGCCGACATCACAACCTGCAAACGAGACATTGCCGAGTAAGCTGGAGTACAGCCTGAGCTTCACGACCTTGCTGAACATGTCCTTCTGAACAGGTTCATCAAATTGGGCATCAACACCCTCCGTGTCTACACCATCGATAATTCGAAGTAAGTTTCTAAGCATCTCTTACCTCTTTCTGAGCGTTTCAGAGTGCTTGGAACTTCTTTCAGCAATATCCGCTCCTCAAGCACCTCTACTCACTGCATTTACTAAAAGGAAGAATGCTGACTCCAGAAATTACTTAGAAAGCATGATGAATGCATGAATGCCCTCGACGCTGCCGGCATATACCTGGCCTTGGACGTAAATTCTTCGAAATACTCCATCAACCGAAATGATCCAGCCCCCAGCTATAACCATGTCTACCTGCAGAATGTCTTCGCAACTATCGGTAACAATGCTATACACTCTCAACGGCGAACGCAGGATCTGATAGGCTGTGTCCAGATATGTTCCAACAGTACACCAACCTTTTGATGTTCTTCTCTGGGGTTCGTCCACCGACCTGTTAACGCGCTTGTCGATGACGACTAAAACCACTAATGTCGCAGAACGAGATTATCAACGATATTCCTACCAGCGCGTCCGCCCCGTACATCAAGGCTGTCACCCGAGATCTGAAGCAATACATTAGCAATCGCCAATATCGCCAGATTCCAGTTGGTTACTCTGCTGCCGATATCGGTACGTCTGGTATACCGTTACTTCATAAGATATACTCATCAATTTTCAGACGAAAACCGTGTCGAAACGGCGCATTACATGAACTGCGGTACAGATGACCAGCGCGTCGACTTTTTCGCCTTCAATGACTACAGCTGGTGCGATCCGTCCACCTACGCTAAGACATATGCAAAGAAGGTCGCCGAATTCGGCGATTACTCTCAGCCAATCTTGTGAGTATTGAAGGTCACGCAATCGAAGGGTGTTTTCTGATCTGCCCCGCTAGCTTGTCCGAATACGGTTGCATCACAACTACTCGTAAGTTCGAAGAAGTCGCCGCCCTCTACGGCACCGACATGACGCCCGTTTACTCCGGCGGTCTCGTCTATCAGTACACCGTCGAAGGCGACGCAACCCAGCAGAAGTTTGGTCTCGTGCAAGTAGGGAACGGGAATGCGGTCGAGCAGCCCGACTTTAGCAGTCTGCAGACGGCGTTCAAGAACAACCCTCTACCCACCGGCGACGGAGGCTACAAGCAATCTGGAGGACAGGCAAGCAACTGCCCAGCTGCGTCCAAAACCTGGCTCGTCGGCAACGATACCCTACCAGCCATGCCACCCCAAGCTAGCCAATACTTCAAAAACGGGGCAGGTAATGGACCTGGACTCCAGGGCGGCTCCATGGATGTCGGCGTTGAGACCACTGCCACGGCTTCTGCGGGCTCCGGCAAACCAACGACCACCGCGACCCCATCGAAGGGCGCTGCCAGCAATGTGCGTGTCCCGGAGTTCTCTGCTGCGCCGTACGGCTGCGGTCTAGCTGTTTTGGTGTCTACATTGCTTGGTGCGACTCTTCTGTAAAGTGGGGCTCTTTGATTGGAGTGTATTGCAAGCATATTGGGTTTTTGGCGCAAACAGCCACTAGAATACATTGTCTTGTCTTCTCGGGCCTTGTATAATCTCGGGAATAGCAGGCTTTGATAGCCAATACAAATTCTCTATAATGATACGGTTGCCCCGTGAACTCAAAATTCGCTTGCTCGAGACCCAGTGATTTGGCATTTCTGACCTAACACTGTAATAATTACTTTGGGTTATGATGGGATAAGCTAGCCTTCTACAAGCCGCAATGTTTCTGCTACGAATCTAGGCTCAGGCACTCTGTAGGCGAAGACCGGAAAGAAACAAGTCCACCTCATGAATATTGGGAATGTAGCCGTGGCGGGGTGCTCGTTCCATGCGCTCGCTATCCCTAGGAGCACCCAAAACTTCGCACAAACGTTTCCACGCTTTAGCGATGGAGTCCTCGACCAGTATGGCCCACTGTCATAGCGGCAAAACGGCAAAACGTCAATTGATTCTTCGGACATGACGGGAAGCAGAAAGAAAAAGATTGTCGAGCAGGATAGCACCCTTTAGTGCCGGCGTAAGGAATTGTATACAAGTTCTGTACTGAGTTGGGTATCGTCCGAACGCCTCTATTTCAATTCAACACCTCGCTCAGTCTCCCAATGCCCTCATCACCCCCTCGAACGCCATCAGCGCCATCGCATTGGCCGGAAATGCTCTTAAGAAACACGGTACAAAGCCTCTCCAATACCCTCTCGCGCCATCCCTCCTCCATATCTCCTTCGCGGCATCTTTCCACCTCCGGAATTTCTGCTCCCCATCGCCTAAATTTTGGCCTTTGTAGCCTTTACCGAGACCATCGGTCATGATGCGCTGTTTTACGACGTCTGATGGGTACGACGTTATCCAGAAGACCTGAGCGCTGAGGCCGCCTGCCCAGAAGTTGATGGCGGGCGTAGAAAGGGATGTGTGATCTGTGAGGAGGCGCGTGAAGATGTCGTAGGAGCCCCACCAGAAGAAGAAGAAGGAGCGGAAAAGGAGGGTCGCTGTGAGGCCGTGGTAGATGCCGTGAATGCCGTGGATGCGGTACTGCGACACGCTCAATTAGCTCGGAAAAGTTATAACAGATTGTTGGCTTTACAATCTTCGAGAAGCAGTCGATGGGCCCACGGTAAAGCCTCTTGGATTTATCAACTGCGTACTGGACTTGGAGACGCGCTTTGATATGTTCGACGGGCGCTGCGATGAAGCTGACGGTGGCGCCAGCCATGACTCCGGCTATGGCGTGGCCGAGGGTAGGCAGCTTCTCGCCTGCTCTTTCACTGGCCTGTTCGACCTGTTCCTTCGCAGTCAACCCCGAGGGAGGTACTGAGGACTTTGAGAATACGTTCTCGTGGAGTATGCGGCGGTAGAGGGTGAGGGAGCCCAGCATGATTGAATCCATGAGCATCCATCCTATCAAGGGTGGCGTAGCTCCTTTATAGAGGCCTTTGACACCTTCGATGCGGACCGTCTGTAGGAAGCAATCTATTGGCCCCTTGAATTGCGCTTTTTCGGTGGTCTGTAGGCGAACTTTAATGGTGTCGAAGCTGGCAGCACTTGCTTTAGAAAAAGCTCAACCCCAATGGATGTCTTACAACTGCTTACGGATGACCCACTATGGAATGATCTTAGAATCTCATCGCTTTGGATAGGAAGCCACACTGACCGCTCAACTTCGCGATCCCAGAGAACACGCCTGCCACAAAACCCTTGTAGTTTCTGTTATTGACACCACGGCTAGACTGGCCTTGTCCCGAAACTTCATTGCCTGCGACTGCTATGTTCGGGTTCCCACCAGGAGAGGCTACCGTGAACATGAACCGCACGGAATGGATGAGCTGAGAAAACCGGTGGGGGAATGAAGGATGGCAAAAGGAGATTCAACTGCAGACATATGGAGCTAGATGTGAGGCCAGCTCGACTCAGACCAGATTTCTTTGAAAACCTAATATTAAGAAAACCAGAGGCTTGTAGAGTGACGACCGAAGCTTTTGATGAAACACTCTCCACTTCTTCCAGCCTGCAATATATAGATTTGCGAGTCAAGATCTGTTCGTGATTTCTGTGTACGTAAAACTCATAAACAAGTTCCCGGTTTGCCGGAAGGGCATTATAGGTTATCAGACAGCATGTGTATGCACATCAACATCATTCCATATTAGGAGGTAGTCTGTAGAGGATCGTATAGTGGTGTTGTCATCGTGCAGGTGCCTGGCCTTTGCCTTTGGAGTGGAGACTGGAGCGCCTACTCCGTACCGCCGGGAACTCAATGCAATGTTATTTTCCTCGGGACAATCATCAACGGTCCCACAATCCTAGCATGTCTTCTTTTATTATCATCCAAACCTCGCGGAAGGGCTCTCACGAAGTCTGGAAAGGCCATGGCTGAATCTACCAATCCCGATGCAACTCGAGTCGTTGACTCCGACAAAGGTATTGGTGGGATACCTGGTCGAAGGCTTAGTGCACTGACGTTGAATAGTATGGACAACCCTGATCACGAACACGAAATACCTATCAGGGCTTCTTACTTTAGATTACTCTCTCAAAAAGCAGCAGTCCAAGTACCCACTCGTCGCTCTCTATACCGATACGTTTCCGGAAGACGGCCATCGAGCCCTCGACATCCGCAAGATCCCCAAAAAACGCATACGCGACCTCCTTCCTTCAGTGGAGAAAGATTACAGCAATGACCCTCGTTTCTACGACTGCTGGAGCAAGCTTACGCCCTTCTCGTTAGTCGAGTATCATCGAGTGGTGCAGCTCGACAGCGATATGCTGGTCCTCAAAAATATGGATGAGCTCATGGATCTCGAACTGGATCCCGTGGAAAGCACTGGCAAAGGGAAACGCGTCTTTGCGGCAAGTCATGCTTGTGTCTGCAATCCGATGAAGAAGCCCCATTATCCCAAGAACTGGTATGGGATAGCAGAACGTCTTTACGGATTCCATGCTCACTTATGTTCAGGATACCTGCGAACTGCGCTCATACAACACAACATTCTGACCCAGAGCTGGCGCAAAGAATCGGACCTCCACCTACAGCCGGCTTAGGCATGCCCAACGGCGGCCTTCAAGTGGTCAATCCTTCTAGGGCCCTTTATGACAAAATCATGCAGGCATTGCAAGAATCATCAAACGTGGCCAATTACGAATTTGCGGATCAATCGCTGCTTGCGGATGTGTTCGAGGGTAGGTGGGTTGGTTTATCATACACCTACAACGCTTTGAAATTCATGCGATGGCCGGAGATCCACGGATCTATTTGGCGAGATGAGGAGGTCAGGAACATCCATTACCTTCTGAGCCCCAAGCCCTGGGATGAGACGCCGGGCGAAGAAAGCGATAACACACACAAGTGGTGGTGGAAGGCCAACAAGGAGAGACTGGCGGCGGAGAAGGGGACGGGCATTGATGATGGGTTTTGAGAACACTATCCTCTTTAGCATGTTCTCTAGGATTGTCTCCAACACAAGTTTCTCGTCTGGGTTAGGATGATTTTTCTCATTGGGCACCCGGTCACAGTACTGTCATGCCTTTGATCTTCAATATGGCGTCAATCGAAGGCTAATCCTCCGGCTTATGAACAGTGACTCGGTCCCCCTACTCGTCATCATCGTCTCCTTCATCGTTGACAACGTTGAAGAACCTAAGCTCGTAGACACCTTTGCCCGTGCTGACGACCCTCAACCAATCCCGCAGCTGCTGCTTCTTGAGGAATTTCTTAGTCCTGCGATTGCCTCTGATTAGCTTCTCAATACGCCGAGTCGTGTAGAAGAAACCACTCACAGGTACTTCAAGTACCGCCCCGAGAACTCTATATGCGCTATCACCTCAATCTTCCCATCTCCAACTTGGCTGATCTGAATGATATCGCCTAGGTTCCCCACTCGGTTATCGACTTTGATCTTGTCGTGGAGGAACTTTTCGAAGGCGGAGACATCGAAGATCTTGTCCGAGGCGGGTTGCGAAGCGTTGATAATGAACTGTAAAATTCAAAGGCATGTTAGCTAGCTGCTAGAATCCACCGATGCTGGGTTTAGAAGCGGGAAGTCCAGACCTTCTTGGTAACCTTAGCAGGCTTGCCACCCTTAGGACCGCCCTTGGGCATTGCAACCCGAGCGGTTTTCTATTCATGCACACATCGTTTAGCCTACTGTCCCGCTCACAGGATTGGGGAAGCAGCAAAGCGGTAGATGTAAGGACGTACGGTTGCGTGCTGGTTAGGCATTGCAATGGTGGTGATGAAGATCGCAAAGAAGTGTGTATCCTACGCCTTTGGCTGTGGAAGAGAATGGGGGATGGAAAAGATTAAAGGCTCCTTGACAACCCCGGTGCGGCCTCGCTTATTTCCCCGCTAACTCAGGGCTCCGAGTAGCGTGGACTCTGATTGGCTTCTTGGACCAAGGCAGCAAACACAAACCATGAGCACACTTCAATGCTAAAGTACCTTAGCTTCGTACGTTGTTCAACGGTATCTGATGGGCTGATGATAGAACAACGTACTTTACCGTTTGAGCTGTAAGTCTAAGAATCCATCAGGATGGCATCGGCGTCCTTCGGGATGATAAACCCTGCCGTCTTTGAGCATCTACAAATCAAGATCGATGAGGATGCAAAAGTTCGTGAGGAGCTACGCAACAAGTTGCAAGATCTCGAGAAGCAAGGTGAATGTCTCTCAAAACATCTTCGCACTTTGGTGGTTGACTTAGGATCCTTCAGGGAGAACCACACAGTCTATTCTGTCTCGAGCACATTCGATCCCCAACGCACAGCGTAAGTCGGTCTCATTTTATTGGCTTCCATCCCATTCTTAGCATTCCTCGCAGTACAGGACACCATTTCAGATGCACAGAATGCCATCTTAGAACAAGTAACGACAATCAAGCAGCTTAGCGACATAGCTTCAAGACATCCATACTACAAGTATAACAGCATGTGGACGAGGGACATGCAAGATGCTGTAAGCAATTGAGCGCAAGTCATGAGCCATCTGGGCTGATTGTTGGAGGTCGCCTCGATTGTTTTTTGCGGCTGGTTGGGAGGGTTTGCAGATGGTGGAGGTGCAGGACAACCGGGAAAGCTTTTCACGATTGAGAACGTCGGCAAGCTGATGCAAGGTGTGGCTCCTTGTGTGACAGCAGTGATCTCGGCTAAGCCAGCGTCTAGTGCCTGTAAACCTAAAGGACCAGGACGCTTTTCACCTGGCTATTGAAGAGTATCTGCACGCGTTGATGAGCTTGATCGAGGAGCTAGTGCGTATTACCCTATCCGTTGCGCCAGTCGTGAGCTAATCGAAGCGTAGGCACGCTTAGCAGTCAACTCGGTGACACTAGGAGACTATGAAAGGCCTTTGCAGATCAGCCAATTCGTGAAGGATCTGCACGCAGGTTTTCAAATCCTCAACCTGAAGAACGATTCCCTCCGTAGGCGGAGTGATAGTATCAAGTACAATGTGAGTCATAGCGAGTCGAATCTACGTTTTCTGCTGAGGAGAGTCCGATAGGTCAAAAAGATCGAAGATGTCGTCTATGACTTATCTTTAAGGAACCTAGTCCCTCGGAGTAAATCCTAAAAATATTACCTCTACCGCGGGCTGTCGTCTGCCAGAAGCAGGGACCACCAACAGTGTATCCGGTCGCAACGAGGGCGAGGAGAAACAGGGTGACAGCAGGAATCTCTCAGAAAATACAGGCTTCGCTTGCGAGCTTGTGTCCGACGCTGTATCGTACCCAAGAACATAAAGTCGTCTAGATATCTTGGGGCGCTCGAAGCGCTTTATGGCATTATATCGAACTGCAGATCTCCAAGAATTGATTCCGAGAGCATCCAGTAGAAACTGATGACTACTAAACACACATTGTGCTGGTATCCGAGCTGTAGAAATGAGATTGAGGGAGCTCTAGTCACAAGACAAGGAGGTAATTGCCAAGAAGTGATGGGCCCACCCCTCCCTTCGCGTAACGCGTCCGCCCCGCCTTCCAGAGCGTGTAACGCGACACAGAACTATGAAAGCACCGTAGTGATAAAGTAGTATGTGGAGTTTGCGATTCAGCCATGCCTAGGTGGGTCGCAGATCAGAAGATACTAGCAACTCCCTGTCGTGCTGATGATTAGGTTCAAGAGAAATAATCACCATCCAGGCTGGCCAATGCGGCAACAGCAGTGAGTTATACAGAGTCCCAAGATCGTGGGGGATACTTGTTTGCCACATGATGGACCTGACAACCACTCAGTCGGGAGTCAATTTTGGCAGCAGCTATGTCTAGAGCATGGCATTAGCCAAGACGGGACCTTGGAGGAGTTCGCGACCGAAGGTGGAGACAGGAAGGATGTATTCTTTTACCAGGTACGTACCTCTCACGAACAATCGAAGCTGCAGCTGACTGGAATATTAGAGCGACGATACACGATATATACCCCGCGCCATCATGTTAGACTTGGAGCCAAGGGTACATGATCAACCGCGGGATTTGCGCGCTGAGACATGCTGATTGTTTCATTCTATTGAAAAGGTCCTACAAGGCATACAAAATGGGCCTTACAAGAACATCTACAACCCCGAAAATTTCTTCATCGGATCGCAAGGAATTGGTGCCGCCAACAACTGGGGAACAGGATACTCCGCAGGTGAGAAAGTCCAAGAGGAGGTATTCGACATGATCGACCGGGAAGCGGATGGTAGCGACTCGCTGGAGGTAGCGGCCTCGACAATATGAACGTTGAGCAAAAGAACTGATGTGGTGCCTCAGGGCTTCATGCTGCTTCACTCGATAGCAGGAGGAACCGGCTCCGGCCTTGGCAGCTATATCCTGGAACGAATGAACGATCGGTTCCCAAAGAAATTAATACAGACATACTCAGTATTCCCGGACACTCATCCTGGAGGAGGGGATGTGGTGGTGCACCCATACAATAGCCTTCTTGCTTTGCGGCGGTTGACGCAGAATGCAGACTCAGTGGTCAGTCCACGACCTGGCATCGTACAATTCTCGTTGCTCGCTAATTAGAGACTAAGGTCGTTCTGGACAATGGGGCATTGTCAAGAATCGCCGCAGATAGGATGAACGTTCCGGAATCGTCTTTTCAACAAACAAACCAGCTTGTGTGATCTGTCCCCCAGCTTCGAGACATTTTATGGTAACTAAAGCGCCACAGGTTTCAACCGTTATGTCCGCGAGCACTACTACGCTCCGTTATCCTGGCTACATGCACAATGATCTTGTTGGAATTGTAGCCTCCTTGATACCTACTCCTCGTTGTCATTTTCTCATGACATCTTACACGCCCTTCACTGGCCAAAATGTCGAACAAGCCAAGTTGGTGCGTAAGACTACAGTTCTTGATGTCATGCGGAGACTGCTGCAGCCCAAGAACCGGATGGTGTTCACACAGCCAAGCAAAAGTAGCTGCTACATAAGCATACTGAACATCATTCAGGGAGAGGCCGATCCGACCGAAGTAAGCACCAAATATGTCCAAAATTCTTACCATAAGGAATTAACATTCACTCTCAGGTTCATAAATCGCTCCTTAGAATTCGAGAACGGAAACTAGCAACCTTTATTCCCTGGGGGCCCGCTTCGATTCAGGTCGCATTAACGAAGAAATCCCCTTACCTGCCCAACGTGAATCGGGTTTCTGGTCTTATGCTGGCCAATCATACATCAGTTGCGACGCTTTTCAAGCGCATTATCGTCCAGTACGACAAGCTGAAAAACCGAAATGCCTTTCTCGATGGGTATAAGAAGGAGGCGCCTTTTGCCAATGGACTACATGAATTTGACGAAGCAAGAGCGGTCGTAACAGACTTGATAGAGGAATATGAGGAGGCAGAAACAGAAGCATATCTCGATCCTGACAAGGGCAAAGAGAAGGTCGAAGGGGCATGATCAGGATTGGCGAGACACATTTGCACATCGGAGTGGGCCCACTTTCGGCATCTCCTTCAAGGCGTTCCGGTAGCGTTGAGAAATCGGCATCTAAATCGAAAATGTTTTCATATGTATTCTCAGGTTGGCGCATGGAAAATATACCCTCAGGGTGGGTGAACAGTGTATGCATTGTAAGGGGGTTCAACAGTCGATGCATGATCAAACATAAGCTGCAGGAACGTGTCTCCTTGTATGCATCAGTACTTGACATGTATACTTAGACTACTATGAAGCACCATCCACTCAGCGAGCCCCTTTATTTTCGTCAACCTACAGGCTTACGTCACCAGTCACAAGCCACTGTGGCGCAGTACCGGGCCGAGTCGCCCTTAGCCGTTGCCATGAATATAAGATTACCTTGGTTGCGCGCATGACTTGCAATCACAAACATCACCCTCCTTCCTTCGCCAAACACCAAACTTGTCTCCTTACCAGCAGCCAAAACCCCTTAAAGCTCTGCATCTCAGTTCCCGACTTTCAGCCTTCTACAACCGTCAGCATGCCTTTCACAGCCAGGTAGGTTGCGATCCATTGTGACGCGGCCGACTCTCCTCGGCTTGTCGAAGCCAAAGCGCACCGTGGCTGTCAACCTCTTGTATCTGCGCCGTGATGCTATACCTATCAGGGAGTGTCTTCCGTGCTGACACATGACATTCGACAGTGATATTTGCAAGATCATTCTCGCAGTCCTCCTCCCACCTCTTGGAGTGTTCCTTGAGAGAGGTAAGAGACCTCTTCGCGAATCAAGATAGAAGGCTAAACGAACAATCAGGTTGCAATGCCGACTTCCTCATCAACATTATCTTGACGATACTGGGTTACATTCCGGGTATCATTCATGCTCTGTGAGTTACCCCATCATTACTCGCAAGCTATCACCTTCCTCGCGCACGGAAAATATTCCCTGTTACTGACAATTACTCCCTACAGATACATCATATTGAAGTATTAGCGCCAGACCGAACCCTTGTTCCTTCCAGTCGATCCTGCGGAGTTTGCTGGACGAAGTTTTCCTTTTATCGATACCCCCCGTCTACTTCCGATTGTCAAGATCACTACGAGTCGCGCGTGGCTGTTGAGCCTGGTGGGAAGGTGATGGACTCTAGGCGCGCATGGTTTTCAGCTTGCAAATAATAAGAACGGCAGTTTGTGGTGTTGCATCATCCTGCCTTAGCGATCGGGTTTGGAGAACACGACATAGTAATTCAGCTTGTTTACTCAAGTGCACTCTACGATTGACATATCGCGCCGGTGACACATCCGCATCCCCTCTGAAGGTAGCTTTGCCTAAGCGCCACGAAGCAGATTACTTATATCCCCTATTCCATAGAACGCCAATTATGGGCCTGTATCGTCATCAATGATCACGGGTAGGTTAGGCTGCCCTAAGCGCTGGCATACGATTCTAGATTGTGCGCGCATCAGATCCTCTCAAGTCCTGAAGGGTAGCAAGTGGTGAGATTCTCACTAGTCCCTCAGGTTGATATTTGAGAAGGTGGAGATTGTCTTACACGGCACAGAAACGACTCAGAGCCGCATGCTGATACGGCTCGAGTTGCTGACATTTGCCAACCCTTGATTGCACCAAAGTAGCTTGCTCTCTGCACGCCTCAGGGCTTCGTCAATCATCAGCAGGAGGCTCTGGGAAGCGAGAATAACATCAAGAATACATCATAACCTTGAATGATCCCACGCGGGGCTGGGTTGAGAAAACTGAGAGCCAAGATGGCGAGGATGGCTACGTGTTTCTAAATATAAATTTAGCGCTTTGCCGTTGCTCGCCTCATCCAAGGCGCGTAACGAACCTTAGCCCGCTGACCGTTCATCTTAATCCATCGGTTCCTAAACGCAGCAGGACAAGAGCTTGACCCTGCAGGCGCCTACCTCCCAGCGTCGTGCTCTATGAATGGCTCTTTACCCTGCCCCAAGATATCATCCTTCCAATGCGCAGGCGTCTCACACATATTCCTCTCCTACCGTATGAACAAAACCACCATGATGGCCTACTCGGCCAAAGGTGTTGCTTTTCCTCCTCGTTTCCTATGCTTCATGTCACGATCTGTGTTGGATAGGTTTTCTCATATTAGTTTTCTGTTGTCTTACTGCATGTGGCTTTGATGTCTTGGTCGGGTTTTGGAGTTTTTGCAGGTCAGTCTATCTAAGGAAAAGAACGCATGTCAGCATAGCCATGATGCACCTCTAGCTGAGTCTGGCCGGCACAAGGTCCGAGTCATGCTCTTTGCTAGACTACTTGACCTCGACAGCTACCCAATTGATCGCCATGACGATCCACCAGAAGCGGATTACTGACGATGCCAGCAGTTCTTCCACAGCATGCTGAATGCCATACTCAAGTGGTTTTTGGCATATCTCCTTCTACCTCGAGTAATACTGGCTGGCCCAAACTCTACGGCGTCTTTGTCTCCATACCTCACCGATGTTGTCCCAACGTGCGCTCACCGCTGCCTCCAATCCTACATTGTCGATAACTTCCAAAGTCCTAGCTGCCGCCATGAGCAAAAACTTGACTGCCTGTGTATAAGCAAGAGTGCCTCTGGCCTTACGCTTGGGGAAGCAGCTTTGAGTTGTGCTGCTTCATACTGTTCCGAAAGCGTCTTGGAGGCATCTGTCAATGTTTACGAGCTTTGCGCGCAAGTCGAGAATGCGAGGCCAATGACCCATGGCACTCTTACTGCAACACAAGTCGTCGCCACGACCAATGCCCTCACTTTTCATTCCAGCACAACAACCTTACCCCACAGTATTGGATTGCCCTTTTCTAGTCCATCAGGCGTTACCCCCTCGAGATCGGCTCGTTCTTCCAGCTTGCCGACAGCCATCACTACCGATTCAAGATCGTCAACCCCTTCGACCTCTTCCCAGCCCTCGACTATATCAGCGTCTCGTACAACAACACAGACGACCACTACCGCTTCTCCCTCTTCTTCTTCTTCTCCTTCTTCGTCCGCAACTTTCACAGCTTCTCCAGCATCATCGTCAGCAGTACCAAAGCCACCGCCCGCCCTTACCAAACCCCAGATTGCAGGAGTCACAGTAGCAGGGGTCGCGTCTGCAGCATTAGCGTTTGGCGTTCTTTTTTGTTTATTTTGCATACGACGAAAGGATAAGAAGAAACGTAATAGTGAGTCATCTTTTATCGGTGATAAGACCTTTCACAGTCGGCTTGGCTCTCCTGGGCCTTCTAGAGACGGGCTTGCAGACCTAGAGCATGGCAATTCAGCATTCATCCACGGTGGAGCACGAAAGCGTGATGGTACTTCCTCTGAAAATAATGCCAGTCGGTTCAGCATTTGGAGAGATAGGACGAGGCCAGAGGAGATAGGTGTAGCTGTTATGGGGCCTGGGACGATGCCTGCAACCCCTCCAACGACATATACGCCATCGCACGATGAAGCTCTAGCCAGCGCTAGCAGCTTCAGAACAACCTCACAACTGTTGCCTGAAAAACCAACCTACTCACTTTTTCCTCAACCATTAAGGGTTGTGAACTCATCAGTAAGCCCAGTCAGTCCTCAGAGCCCGGATAGCGCCGAAACACGGTTCACGGATGTTACTGTGGCTGGACCATCTGGAAAGCCAGCTTCCCGTGGCCGTAATGCCATGGACACCAGCCAGCGATCTCTACAGCAGCTGCCTCAAGCCGTACGTCCGTCAACATCTGATCCGTTCCTCGACTCCAACAGCGGGCCTCCAGGGCCAACGACTGAAGATCCCACCGGCGTTGGCCCATCACTATCGACGCGGTCTTCGGAGACGACACGCAAACCTGTTCCCGCATACGGGCCGCCAGGCGTGCAGTATCCTCAGCCATCTGCCACCCGATCGAAGCCTTCATTGCAGATTCCGCGCACGTACGTCGGCCGACCTACATATGGCGTTGCGGATCAAGTTGGTCCAACGGTTCAGAGTCGGGGAGCTTCGGCTGCCAAAAGAAGGAATTCATTCGCCCGCCCAACAACCCATTACTCGACGGCTTCAGATACCAGCTTCGAGGATGCCGGCGAAGATGACGAGACAACGACTGCCCATCCATTCCTCTCACCGGTTGCGGAGTCTCCGCGAGGTCGGTCTCCGCCCGGGCCAGTGCGTTACCCAAAGATTCCGGGAAGGATTCCTCCATTGAACCCTCGTCGTCCCTCTCCAGAAAGCCCCACACGCCGTCCACCGCCTAAGAACCCGAAACGTGCGCTAGTGGCTCAAGCTACGACGGCCAGGCATGCTGTAATCCCACAGCCTCAAGTCGCAGAGTTGTACGGTAGTCCGGTATCGCCTAAACCCGGATGGAACCAATTTCCTTCTCAAGAGTCACTCAAAGATATCCAAGGCCCCTCTAGTGAATCCCCTATAGGGCCAGTGAATGGCAAGCGTGACAGCAATGCTCCAAGTGCAAAGTGGCAGATACTCGTCAAACCAGGCCTCGATGGCATCGATGGCGCGAGCTCTTCAAAGGATCGGCCAACTCCATCGCCAAGGTCGGGCAAGACTGGCGAGTCGAAAGTCAGCGATCGGAGTGGGGAGTGGACTCCGGTCTTGACGCCAACGAAGAAGGGCGAGGATCTGAGACTTTTTGTAAGATAACATCATCGGGTATGTACTAAGGGCATTTGGTCATGGCGTTCAAATGGATAAGCATTGGGTCACTGCAAAAGTTCTAGCGAGGTGTTAGGGCATTAAGGATGATACCACGGGCTGCTATATATGTGTATAACTACTTGCCAAACTACTAAGATACTTTTCGAAAACCACCATCTTATGACTTTAGTGCTTGCGATTCTGTACATCTGCTTATGGAACCCCGGAGCCTTTGTGACTTGGGCTAGCTTATGTTGGGTCGTGTTGCGTGCAGCGGCCCTACTTACTATTTTCTACTTTGTTGGCGCTTGGGGCATTTCAAAAGCACCCCACCACGGATTCGGGTGTTTCTTTCGTTTCTTTTGGGGAATTGCTTCATCATACTCTGCCTTCCAGAGACCTTTGCGTTGTGTCAGCAATGGCGTCTATGTCAAACTCATGAATAGGCCACCATCTCTCGCCTTTCAAGCTTTGCACAAGCACTCGCAGTCTTTATAATGCAAACACTTCAGTAAGGCTTGTAACCCTTCATTTTGAAGCAATTCAAACAGAGACTCACCTGACCGAACCTCACCTCTTTGACTATCTCCAAAATCCCCGCTCGGAGGCCGATTTCGACATAATGACATCTCGGGCTGCACGTCTCCTGGCAGCCGTCCTCACAAAGGTTCCCTCAAGGCAGGTCTCCAAATTCCTGAAGTCGTCTAATTCCTAAAGCCACTCCTCTATCCCATACACCGGCAGTGTGCACTTTCAACGGCGTCACTCAGTCCTTGGCACTCTCAAAAACCATGTCGACGGTGTGACGATGGAGACATCAACCAGTGACCATCCATTGCAGAAGAGGCAAACTGTCGAAGCATAGCGCGCCCTTGAGGATAAGAACCATTATGCGACATTGGAAATTGAACAGACCCAAGACGAAAAGTTCTACCAGGCTCTTGCCAAGACAAAGTGCACCCATTGCTGCCGGCGCATGGGATACACTCATTGACCCACTTACTCCCTTTCAAAGGTCACCGACCAGGCCGTCTCAGCACTTGGATACCAGGCACGCATTCGGCGCGGCGCAAACAGCCCTTGGTGGAGTCGACAGCGCTGCAGTGGTCCTTTTGATGCAACGAGCCTTGTCATGCAAGTCATAAACAGTAGCAATCATTTGTTCTAGTCCTCCGTGCGCTCTCTTTGGCTGTAATTGCATGCAGGGGCTTCGTAATAATAACAAAGAAGGTCAGATCCCGTATATATTCGCTTGCTCTAGATTGATTAATCTACTCACCCTGCTGAGCAAACAAGATTGGTTTGTTCAGTGGTATGCTCGCCTTGCCGCTTACGTGTGCCTCTTCAGTGGTTTGAGATGCACAATGGAGAACGGATAGGTATAAAAGATGTAACCTCAGTGCTTTCGTACATTTCCAGCGCTGTGACAGTAGACTGACATGAGGACTTTTGGTTTTAGAGAGTGCTTACCTTAAAATTGAATTAGTTTCATTTGATGCTGCACATATACTATATTGGCAATGGCCATTCCACGTCCTAGTTCATTCAGATACACCGAACATCCTCTCCTCATGGAATATCATGCGAGCAATTCCGAAAACCTTTTTTCCATTACTGGCAAATTATCTATCGAAGTGTCCAAGTTCGATGAACACAAGATGATCTACCTGATATTCCAGAACACTCGCAGGCGTCATGAGTCGTTCATAGCCGATACGGAGAAGTGTCACTTGCAACTTGATGAGTTGACACGGCATGCAAGCTCGCGGATCTTATTTATATGATTTTTCTTTTGCACGAACGACGACAAATCTTTTGTGTGCATGTGAACACTCTGCTCCTGATAGGATATGCCGGATCTTGTCGTTCCTTGTACGGATTTCTACTCACAGCTTTAGCTAAATCATTGACCTTCCGATGGATACTACTGGAATGGACGCAATGGAGTCGGCTGCATCATGGAATGTTCCGGATGATTCAGTCGATGCAAGCATTGCCTACCTCATAGCACAACTGCCCAAAAAGGAGCCAGCACCATATGGAGATGTCGTCTTACAAGTTGGATCTGAAAAAGGCCCTGTCAAGTCCATAAGAGTATCATCGCAGGTCCTGAGCATAGCGTCACCCGTGTTTGCAAAGATGTTTGGCTCCGGATTTCTCGAGGGTTCTGTTTCCTCATCGAGATCTGATCAGCCATTGCATCTTCCACTACCTGAGGACGATCCTGACGCCGTGCTATTGATGTGCCACGTGCTCCATCCGTCAGGAGTGGGCGACCTGGACGTTCCACTGCAGCTTCTCGAGAGCCTAGCCTTGCTGGTCGATAAGTATGACTGCGCACTGGCCCTAACAGTTTGGAGTCGTCTGTGGTTCCAGCAGAGGTACAATTATTTCAACTATACCAGCCGTCCCTGGGATCGGCTCCGCATAGCGTACGCTTTAGGAACCGAAGAAGCCTTCTGGGAGATCTCGAAGAACATCATTCATAACTATGGCTTCGAAGACGACGAAGAATCTCAGGAGTCGAGGCTCTACCAGACCGGAGCCCTCGAATTGCCCGGACTGAAAGGTTAGCAGACAGGCCTTCCGTTCAATAGGCTTGCGAAGATGCTAACGTCTCCAGAATTCATGACGAACGAGCGCGACTTAACCCTCGACCGTTTGTACAGCACGATTGAAGAGATCCTGAGCTCATCGATGGAATATTCGGATATCTGTCACCAGGTCGAGCCAGGGGTTGCGATTTGGGGTGAGGGACCCCAACGTTTCGCTGTGTCGGACACTAGAGGATGTCGTCGGCCAACCGAGATTGCCCATTTCCTGCAGCAACTCCACGGCAAAAATGTCTGGCCTAGGAAGAGTGATCTCTGGCAAGGCAAAAACATCGAAGGTATCCTCGATGCCTTGCGCAATTTCAAGTCATACAGAGCCTATTACCGGCGAAGTGGTATGCCAAGACAGAGATTCAATCCGAATTGCCGCTGCATACGAATTGAGCTCGGAGAAACGCTGGGATCATTCGTGGGGCACGTAAGTTGGGATGCTAGTGGCCTTTGCTTGAACTGCTTTGAATTGGGCGCTTTGTACCGAAATTGCAGAGCACAGAAGCGCGAGTATTGTAAGAGATTCGGACAGGTACGTCAGGCCCGGGACAAAGGGGCATGTGCATTGACTGACTGTACGTACTAATCCTGGAAGCAGGAGTTGCTAGAGGAGGGTCCCGAGACCAAAGAGGAGAGCATAGTGGGCCGATGGGATTGTTGGAGAAAGCAGTCCATAGACGGAGATGCGCTCGACCAATGAACCATTTGGTTGCGAGAGGCCCCAGAATCGTGCTGCACATAGAAAAGCTTGCAACAGCGAAGACATGGACGTGGTATAGATTGAGAAGCCCATTAAAAGCGTCGAATAGACAGGGGCCTTGGGCCGAGCGAACCCGGTCTAGCTTTATCGAGCCATGTCGTTGCAACCCTCGTCGACCTCAAGTTTGACAATAAATTCCTCCTGTATTTGCAGGCTGAATGTCTCTCGTTGTCGCTCTTGCTCCTGCATGCTCCATAAGAGTGATATTTGGAAGCTAGTTACAACCTTTCGCGTGCCCCAATCCATGACGACTTATTTTTAAAAAAAAAATGTGGAAGAAGTTGTGACTCCTTCACACGATCCAAATTGTCGAGAACTCAGTACGTTATTACTCTTGATATTGCAAGAATCATTGAAGAACACAAGCTGTTACGCGATCTGATGCTCGATTTCAAGCCCATTATCGACTTTTAGATACAGTTACCCTCCTTTCTGTGCATATTTCCTGATGCTACTACCAATGGGCGCCAAAGTGACCATATGGAAGCCCTTCCGTTGTTGACTCTGCACTAACCATATCACTACTTCAACGTTTTGACGTTTTGACGCCTTCGCATGCTCCGTCACTGGTTGTTGAACCCATCGCTATTCCAGCAATACGTTCTTCAACAGCTTCAAGCAATGGCTTAGATATGTTGCATGGTAGCGGCTGAGTGAATTGATTTTTGAACGTGTGATGAACCTTCACTCATCATTATATCACTTTACTATTCCATCGGCCTGCCGGGACTATAGAACAACAATACTACCTAAAATACAATGTGATGGATCTTTTCGTCACCATTTTGTTTATCGTGAGTATATAAAAGTCATTGAGCAGATTGGAAGCACCTTGCCAACCCTAACTGATACAGAAAACGTTTATAATGGAACCAGCTGATGCAGCAGCCTCTTATCTGCCGAGGGGCGACCCTGACCCCAACGGAGATATGATACTCGTGGTTGGCCCAGAGGATGTCGTCAAGCAAATTCGAGTAGCGACCAAAGTGCTCAGTCTGGCTTCACCAGTTTTCGCAGTGATGTTCGGTCCACAGTGGGCAGAGGGACAGGCCCTGTCATTCACAAACCCACCAAATGTCCGCTTACAAAACGATGATCCGGGTGCCATGCAGTGTATGCTTTCGGCATTGCACCACCGGAGAGATCTCACCCAGAAGCTTCCGCTCCCCGTAGTCAAGAAGGTGGCGCTCCTGTGCGACAAATACGATTGCTCAGCAGCATTATCGCCTTGGGCTCAAGACCCCCTACGAGAACTACACTCGCAAAATGGTCATCAATATGAGGCATTATGATTGTCGTATGTATTTGGAAGTGCCCACACTTTCTGGAAGACAACGAGGAACTTGATGCACAATCAAGTTCGCATCGACATTGTTATGCTGGAGCAATCGTCTGATGACGTATCAGGACTGAACCTGCTTCCAGACCACTTGCTGCGTAAGAGATGCTTTGATTGCGAAGACAAAGTCAAAGCCACATGTCTAACATATTCACAGAATCGCTTGAAGTGTGCCGATTCCACATCCTCTCGAGGCTTCAGCGCCAATTGGAAACGCAGATGACGCCGTACATCGCAGAGGCCGCGAATCCTTGTGAACATGACTGTCAGGCAATGACAAGGGCAGGTCACTACATGAAGCAGTTGCACCGACTCGGACTGTGGCCTCTCACGGGCATTCTGGCCGAGGAAAGTATCAACACAATACTTGGGAGACTTTAATGATTACCAATGCTTCGTATCACCCAAATATCCTTGTATCTGCCTTAGATCAAGCAAGATAGAGGATGAGATCGATGTCGAGTACATCTCCAGCTGTTTCGAGCTAAAAGGGCTCTGCTTAAACTGCGTGAAGAAAGGCAGACTTGGTGCTCTAAGAGATAATTGTATGGTAGCACCTAGGAGTGGAGAATGTGGGAATCAGGCGATGACCACATAAAGATCATGCAAGAAGATTGAACTGCTCGTGGGCAGAGGCAGAGCTTGTCAATTCGATTAGGTCAGATCATTGTATGCAAATGCTTTACAATGGCTGTACTTTGAGCTGCAATTGTACGAATGTCAGGGAGAAGGACTAGCCTCGCTGCTCTCTCGAACTAGGTTCGGACTGAGACACAAAAAAAGCGTTTCGATGATATCTTGAGTGAGTAGGTGGTTTCGCTGCATGATCTAAAAATATGATAATAGGATTGCACTCTTGATCGCACACGGATACTATCAAAAGACGGAACGACTTGCAGCTTACTTCCAATCCCAAATTTTCTTCCCTTTCTTTTATTGGTAATTGATCATAACTCAAATACATTCAGTGGTGAGCTAACAACGCCGGCCAAACTGCTAGTTGTCTTTTGACTCTGTCAATATTATCTCGGCATTTTCAGTCGAGAAGCCAGCCAGCACTTCATCACTTGGTAGGAGCCCAGTGCAGCACTTTATTACATCGTAATTTTCCTTGCTTCTGTACGAAAGTCTCATCTCACGCAGGTACCAAACATCCTAACCTTAACTGCTACGCTTCTTCAAAACATACCGAGATGCCGGACGACAAGATCCCAGACGATTGGACACCCGAAGGCCACGCCGATCCTGAAGGCGACGTGAACTTCTTACTCAATACCGAGCATCCAGAGACGGAAGGTCAATACCGCTCACTCAAACTATCATCGCACATACTGAGCCGTGCGTCGCCGGTTTTCAAGGCCATGTTCGACCCTAGATTCACTGGTAATGTCGAATTCTCTTCGGCCAACCCTCGAGAAGTCTCTTTGCCTGAAGACGATTGCCAGGCCACAGCTTGGATGTGTTTCGCATTACACTCGCAATACCTACCCGAAGGCCGAATACCTCTAGATCTACTGAAGCGGCTAGCGATCTTGTGTGACAAGTACGACTGTGCACGGTAAGTAAATTTCGGATCATCTTTCACCCCTTCCTAAGGTTTCCGACAAGCTTGAAACATGTCTCAGCAGTATCCGCTCCCAACGCATGTTCCTTTGCTCACTGCACTAACGGAAAGGAGGAATACTGACTCCGATATCTACTCAGGGCGTTGCAGTCATGGAGTCGCCTTTGGCTCAGCACGTGGGTGGACCTGGTTGGTTCTGACTGTTTTTGGGCCCTTCTATGGATATCATATGCCCTGCAGGATCAACAAGCTTTCTGGGAAACTTCGTGCCATCTAGTTTACCACGAGAAGGCGGAAGACCTTGAGATCGCTGAAAATGATTCTGACGCTGTTGGATTTTCACTTCTGCCGGCGGCGTTGCCAGGTAGGTCGCTCACAGCTTTAGATTTCTGTCGGAAGCACTAAAGGAGTTGCTAGACGTGATCAGGGAGCAAAGGGTCGGAGCGAATCAAACTCTGCACGAACTCCTGAAGCAGCTAAAGGTGGCATACCTAGCTGATATCAGTACTTGCGACACCAAGCACAAATCACGAAGGAACTGTAATCGCCCGCAGCTAATTGTTCACTTCGACCGAGAACTCAAGCGGCTTGATATACAAGCCACCCCAAAAAACGTGGAAGAAAATGGGGCCAGACACTTTCTGGACAAACTTATCAGCTTCGTACCTTGTGTCCCCAAGGGATATCATGGATGTACTCCTTCTAGTCATGGTTTTGAATACCTCAACAGACTTCCAGTAAGGAAAGCTGGACACCTTGACGGATTCCCAATTGGGGAAGCTAGATACTCCACTCATGGATTGTGCATGATCTGTGTAAAGCAAGGCAAGCTATCTGCAAGCCCGGATAGCTTTTGTGCTTGGCACTACATCTCAGACACAATCAGGCGTCTTACAAGGGAGGAGAGAGGTGACCGCGAGCAAGACATTGAGAATCTTCATCCTTTTTGGACATGGGCCAAACATGATATTTGGAACTCATATAAAGATCTCGGAATGCCATCGGGGGCAGGAAGTGCGTTGGGAGACTTGTTGAACCACAATTGCATGTCGTCTACTCGCTGGCAGCACGAGCAATAAGTGGGTCAAACCGGAAGATGGCAGTCGAGATTGCATCGTGGGGCAAGGACGTAGCGAATGTGGTTATGTTATGCAAAGCCTGAAAGGGTGTGCAACAAGCGTGCCACTCTGCTCGGTAGATTGCTCAAGCCCGAATGAATTCTAATCTGGTGGTAGAGATAAAAATCAGTATACCTGCAAAATCGGCTGCAAGCCGAACAACAGGTTTTATGAAATGACCTTTCGACTACTTACTGACCCTTCACGCAGCACGCTCCTCGTGCTAAGACCAATGATCACCAACCCCATGTCCCAGGCCCTCCCTTCGCAATCCCTTCAATATCAGAAGTAAGCCACCCACCATAGAAGTCCCCAGGTTGCGCCTCGACCTTCTCGCCATCAACGTAGCAGTCCCACGGTCCTGCATAGAAGCTCAAGTAGCCTTTGATAGACTGCTGCTTGTGAGCTCATGATCAAAGCCACCCCGTTGAGCTTCCGGACATGGATCAGGAAATCCAGTAGGAAAGACATACAAGAAATCCTTCCGTAGGTGTCTCATACGACCAGACGCGGTTCGCAACAGTTTGCTCAGAGGAGGGATGCTTCAGGTTCCAGTACGATGCACGGCCTTTCCATTCGCAGAAGGAGCGATGGGTTGAGGGAAGGAGTGGGATCTTTAGGGCGGAACGGGGGATATAGTATGCTTGACCAGTGTTAGATAAGAACTCAGGATGTATGAAAGCCAAAGAGAGATCAATGGAAATGCCGTTACGAAGCTACGGAAATGCAGCATAGATTTGAGCATCATGACAGAAAATCCAGAGCTTGTGAGATTTACTTGGGGGATGATGCGTTTCTAGAGCCCAATACCCATCCGTTGTGTCTGCAATTACTTGATCGTTCCACTTGACTTGCAGATGGCGTGGTGTCTTCTCGAGGCGAGGCGGACGGGGGAAAGATTGTACATTAAGCTTCGTTTTTGGTGGCATTGTGAGAATCTTGACTGGCGAATTGACTGTAATGTAGAAATAGAAGCGTCGAATCGTTGACGTTGGTGACGTTGGCATGGATATGGCCGACGTTAGCCGCCATTAGCCGCCGTGCAGATTTCCAAAAACACTACTCATAGAACAAGTCAATAATCCTCAGAGTAGTATTGAGCAACCTGTAAGTGTGGCTCCATAATCCATACTTCAATATGCTGGGTGTAACCTGCTGATCCCCATAACTACATCTGCCATCCCTTTGAATGTCATATAAAACCTTCGTCTGCCTCCACACTTCCGATTCCGTGGCCCCCTTGTCACTACATTCTATATCATGAGCCTCTCAACCTTATCTTTTAACGCCCGGATTTGTGTCATCAATTCGCTAGCCTCATTTGTGGTGATGGATGCACTGATGACAGCTCTAGAAACGCCGCACGCTCTGCCTAGAGCGCTTTTCGAGGGAACATAACTGGTTTCGTCAGCGCGGAAGTATCGACTCTCGAGTCTTCAGCGTACACATAGGGAACCTGTAGCGGTTGCGCCTGTCAGCTTGTAGTAATTCCCTGATCTCACCGGAGGATACTGACATTCTTATCTTCACACAGGAGTGGGAGATGTAATAGAATAGCTAGTGGTGCCGTATCTGCTGCAAGGATGATAATCTGGCCTCCCATAAGCCCATTGATCCTCGTCTTGCATATTGCTCCTTTACCTCAGAGGTGCCTCGGTTGAGCGTCTTCGTTGCTGCGAGCGCATGAGTTCCTAGTACGGATAGTCGTAGAGAAGAACTGATACCTTCATTGGCGCCCTGTGGTATCGCATTAGCGGACGTACTCAATTGAGCGTAACTTTGGTCGGATTACCTTTTTTAACTGTCTGTAGTGACTGGCTTGTTGTACAAGATCGAGGATCTCCTGAGACAAAGCTTGATCGGCAATCCTGTCCACCATATCAGATTCATGCCCTCATAGCTCGTTTCGAGATCATCATACGGCCAAGCTGCTCCCTGCCCTTCTGCCATGCCGGAGTTCCGTGATCAAAACTGTAGCTTGGGCAATTTGACTGTAGATAGGAATCGACGGAGATAAAGGATCGAGGTAAAGGGTTCCTTGCGTTGGCTCGCCCTTTTGCGCGTCGACTGATCTTTCGCACAAGTCAGTTTAGAAATATTTCTGAGGCGATATCAAAATGCCAAGCCTTGGTACCAGCAAGTGAAGCCGCTAGCGGCGCCGCTACCTGAGATCCTCAAGTGGACGTCCATGTTGCCATCACCATCCTTCACCCCCGACCACCAACCGCTTTCTCAGTAATACCGCTGCAATCATTCATAATCAGACGCCATAGAAATTTGTGATAGATCCGCATTCAAGATGTCCTCAGATCTCTGGTATGCCCGCGCTTCCCAATCCTTTCGATCTGGCCTGTTCTTCGATAAGGAGCACGACCGAAGTCTATAGGCGAGAAAGGCCAACGACAAGCTCTTAAGAGAGAATACTAATATGCATTCTGATATAGTCCCGTTTATGCTGTTAGTTCAGTCCTTATCGCGTACACACTCTACCACCTCCAGCAATAGCTACACACTGCTACAGAGCCACTCTATATTTCATCCTCACCGACAAATGCTCCGAGAGACCATTATAAGTATGCTAATATTCATCGTTAGCCCTTCTTCGGCGCGATGGGTTGCACCTCCGCCATCGTCTTCACTTGCTTCGGTGCTGCCTACGGAACCGCAAAGTCAGGAGTCGGTATCTCCGCCATGGGTGTCTTGAGGCCTGACTTGATCGTCAAAAGTAGATATCCTTACTACGATTTCCGATATTGTAGCGCTAAATCATGATCTAGACATCGTTCCCGTCATTATGGCTGGTATCATCGGTATCTACGGGCTGGTGGTGTCTGTCTTGATCTCCGATGGTCTCAAGCAAGAGTTACCATTGTATACATCCTTCATTCAGCTTGGCGCAGGGCTGAGTGTCGGTCTTGCTGGTCTCGCTGCTGGGTAAATCATTCTAAGTGCTCGACCTTTGAGAACGACTATCTGATCGAACGGACAGATTTGCTATTGGTATCGTTGGTGACGCAGGTGTCCGAGGGACTGCCCAGCAGCCAAGGTTATTCGTCGGCATGATTCTCATTCTCATTTTTGCTGAAGTGCTGGGTAAGATACACCCCCAGTAGACTGAGATAAAGAAATCCTTTACTGATCCGCCTACAGGTCTCTATGGTCTCATCGTGGCATTGCTCATGAACTCCAAGGCTACCGCCGGTGTCAAACCTTGTTAGAGAGCTTCCGCGGACCTCGAATCACCAAATAGGCTCAAGCGACATAGTCTGGCTATGGCATAAATTCACCGACATGTATGAACATTGGGGATCGCAGACCGGACCGAAGGCAGCTGGGATGGTCTTTCTTTGGGCGTTCGCATAGGGCATTAGGTGCGGTGCAACCAGTAGATAAGCGACAAGAATGGTATTGTAGTCTAAAGTCATTATCGAGTTCATGCGGTCATTAAGATATCTTGATTTCTCAATATTTCTCTCCGCTGCGAGGTGTCCTCTAATCTACGTGCAGCTTTCTCGGCCCCCGGCTTGCACATCTACCCGAACCTCCATCAGCATGAATGCCGCACAAAGCAGCTACGCTTTCACATACCACTTGTCATACCACACTTTTCGGATGCAAACGTGTACGCTTCAACCGTTACGGGTCTCGCATAGCCGCATGAATGAGGCTAAGCCTCAGCGAACATCTTCTCAGAGTGGAGGGCTGACCAATGGAGCCAACGCCTGCAGCCGGATGCTTGACCAGTTCCTAAGATATCTGGATGCTTTTTGTGAGGAACCGGATTGAAGCTTGTCTCGTCTTCTCGTGTCCGTCATTCAAACGGCCATGGCTGGAGTTGCACCAACACCGCGCTCTGACAAGAGGTTCTTGTTATTTGTGCCATAAGACTTGTCTCGACCCATCTGCCCACCCGCAGCCTTCGCGCTCTTGTTCTTCGTCTTAGCTTTCTTGATCGCTTCATTAAAATGTCGCAGCTGTTCTTCCGAAATTCCGAGGCGCTCATCTACTTCCCGCGCCTGATCGCAAAGATTGTCCAGTTCGAGGGCTTCACATGCCCTCTTGTAGCCTTTGCACCCTGCAAGATCCTTATAGATCTGCAATTTGCCAGGCATCAGCTGACTGAGCAGGAACTTCGTATTCCCCCATCTGTTGTCCACCTCCAATGCGAGCTTCATATACTCATGCACGACCTCTCTCCAGGGCAAGAGGCCTCCTTCGGCTTTGCTTCTGAAGCAACTGGAGTTCGCTTCCGCTGCAGTGGCGATCATTGCTCCATCAGCACCGAACTCTTCGACTAGCTGCAGGGCCTCGTCTCGATTCTTTACATCCCCATTCATTAAGCAAGCCACGCCTTCGCCTCTGCAGATGCCGGCTATCATACGCAATTGCTCCCGTATGGCTCGTTCCCTTGGCCGCATGGGCGTAGTACGGCAGTGTACCGTCAACCCCGTAATCCCAGTTGCACACAATGTCCTTACTAGCGCTGCGGTCCTCTCTGGCGTCTCCAGTAATCGAATCTTGACGCTAATGCCGATCTCGTAGACCTCTCCAACCTCTTTAACCAAAGCTCTCAGGATCGACGCAAGCAGCTCGGGCGTTTGTAGTAGCGCCGCGCCCATACCACCAGATGTAGAGAAGGGCTTCGGACACCCAGCGTTGACATCTATCCCTGCTACATTCTCGGCGACGAGTTTGGCTGCCTGCACAGCCAATTCGGGCGATGCAGTCCCAATCTGGAATATTAACTTCCCATGCTCTTCCGTAGGGTGCAGTCGATATATTAAGCTCTCCTTCTGGACGGGGGGTGGTATCCTCGAACCATTGGACGGTGAGCGCGTGAAGTCTATGGTGGATGTGACAGGGTTGAAACGTTTGGTCGTGCCTATCATAGACCTGTCTACGGTTTCTGGGCCCCACACGAGATCCGCACCGTACTTCAGAGCAAGCAAACGGGAGGGGAGCTCGCCCGAACGTACCATGGGGGCTAGCACGATTTTATTCCGGTAGTCGACGCCATTTTTGGGTATTGGTACTCGTCTTGAAGATGTAGCCATGGCGTTTGTAAGGGCACGTAGCATATCATGCCTTTGCGTAGGCACAGAAGCGTTCGAAGAGATCCACGGCCATAAGAGATCTGAAGTGACGGAAAGAGTGACTCAACCCTAGAGATTACCGAATCGGCCAAGCACGTGCATTAGGGCTTCAATGTCGGCGCCGCCGCCGGTTCCCCACCAAAACTCAGTTAAGAATATCAATTGCTTGGCTAATGCTCAATTTGACCTCTTCAAGACGTTTACTGCAAGCCAACCAACAGCCGCTAATAGGCTTCGTGCATAAATATCGACAGCTCTCCCACACACTGGCTCCTAGGTCGGCCTCGAACCGTACAAACCTTTACCCCTCCAGCATCTTAATCTCTCGCGCCCAACAGGTTGCTCGCCATCTCTCCAGCACTGCCGACAAGAAGCTCGAAATGAGTGCTCTACCTATCAGTGACAAGGGGTACAACGCCAATGCCCCAAGCCAGTACGCCGTCAGGAAGAATGGCGCTGCCAATACCCCCGAATACCGCATCTACATTGAAAAAGACGGGGTGGTTGTCTCGCCGTTCCACGACATTCCACTATACGCCAATGAACAGCAGACCGTGCTGAACATGATTGTTGAGATTCCAAGGTGGACGAATGCAAAGATGGAGGTACCATTCCCACCCCCAGCTCTCATTGTTCATTTGGGAACGATGGTGCTTTCTCTCAGCGACAGCTAATGCTTAAAACAACTAGATATCGAAGGAGGAGCCATTGAACCCGATCAAGCAGGATGTCAAGAAGGGCAAACTACGCTATGTCCGCAATTGCTTTCCTCATCACGGATATCTCTGGAACTACGGTGCTTTCCCACAGGTATGGGCTTCACTAAGCTGAATCTTGTTGAGGAATCTCATCAAATCTCACAGACATGGGAGGATCCCAATGTTGTTCACCCGGAGACCAAGGCCATGGGCGACAACGATCCGTTGGACGTTTGCGAAATCGGTGAGCTTGTCGCTACACCAGGGCAGGTCAAGCAGGTCAAGATACTCGGAGTCATGGCGCTACTGGATGAGGAAGAGACCGACTGGAAGATCATGGTTATCGACGTGAACGACCCTTTGGCCCCTAGACTCAACGATATTGAGGATGTCGAACGTCATCTCCCGGGTCTGCTTCGGGCCACCAATGAATGGTTCCGGATCTACAAGATCCCAGACGGAAAGCCAGAGAACCAGTTTGCCTTCTCTGGTGAATGCAAGAACAAGAAGTACACATGATCCCATTTTGGAACATCGACCGAATTAACTGATAGACCTATAGATATGCCACTGACATTGTTCGAGAATGTGCTGAAGCGTGGGAAAGACTAATCATTGGCAAGACCCAGCGTGGTGACATCTCTCTGTAAGTCTTCTTTCTTAACGGCAGTGATGAAGGCTAAGAAGTGCCAGCGCCAATGTCACCGTCAACCACTCCCCCGATCGCGAGGCACCCAACTCTCGTAACATCAAGAGACATGAGGAGCTCAAACCCGGACCAATTGATGGTATCTACGACAAGTGGTTCTTTATCTCGGGCGCGGCGGTCTGAGTGTGATACACTGGGCTGTTCGGGGAGACCGGCCTCAATAAGCAAGTGGCATCCGATGCGGTAGATAATAGATGGCACAAATTGGATTACAAATTGCATCCGAGATGAGTTGGCAAACGCACTCAATCGGGTTTTATTCAATTCTCCGAACTCCACGCTATGCTGGATAATCTACCTCAGAACATAGTATATTGTGATCATCTCTCTCCAGCGAGCTCTGCCTGGCGATTCAGAGCCCTTGAATGCCGGTCCACCTCTTGTATGATATCTTCGATCTTCATCCTCTCCGTGTCTAGCTCTATTTCCTTTCCATTCTCTAGGAGGCCGATATATGTCAGCAGAGCTCCCTACCATCAGGGGTAAGGGTCGACGTACTCAGCTTCACTTGTAGCATGCTCTTCTCCCTGCTGCCCTGTGGCAGAATTGTGGTGTTGATCTTCATGAAAGTTCGGGCATTTGCGGGCAGTTGAGCTAAGAAGAAGCGGCATGCATTTCCGGACTTCCTGAAAGGATTGAACTTGACCGAGATATCGGTGATGAATTTGGTGATCATCGTGAGGTATGAAAATCTCCTCAAGTCGCAGGTCAGTCAGGCCTGCCGAGCAGGTTGTCCAAGACATCGTCGCACCTCTGTATTTGACGACGAAGATAGCTCAACCTAGAAATGTCACCGAATCATAACAGTGGAGGAGAAACAGGCTCGTTCATGCTTTTCGCGGCTGCAGAGCTTGCGACTTCTTGTTGCGGTAAGAACGGTCCACTTCGCCGGCACGGAACGTATTCCGAACCTTGAAACTAAAGCCAGCAAGCTCGAGCTTGCTCGCGTCACTCCCCATTATAGAATGCAATGACCACTCAAGAGCTCAACGCTCGACTGACAGTCTTGTTCGACGCTCACAAGCAGACTTTGCATCTGATCAACCGCCTTGCCAAGCTTCCATCACAGCCTGGTATTGAATCGCTAAATCCAGAGTCGACAGAGGCCCGCCTAGAGCTCGGCGCCGACATTCATCAAAGCTTGAAGGAGCAAGAGGAAGATTTTGAGCTACTACGGCAGGAGATAGAGGATCAGACGAGTGCTAGCTTAACGACTGCTGCGAGAAGGAAAGATAGTGAACGGGAGAGGGAGACGACGGATTTACTGGCACGGGTCTCAAGATTGGGGGAGAATCTCAGCACGTCAGCATTCAGTCCTGCCCCATTTGAACCATATAACCTGATGCTGAATCACTCTTATAGTGCACGAAGCCAGTTCCGAAAGGCTCAACTTCAGGCGAAGCGTAACGCAGAAGCCGCCAAAAGAAAGGAAAGAGAGTTGCTTTTCACAGGCCTTCAAGACGGCAACGGTACGGATAGTCACCCTCGGCGGAGGGGTCACGAGAACCTTTCGAAAGAAGACCAGCTGGTCAATGCTGCCAGCGACGTAACAGCTGGCTTGACACAGCTATATGCGTCTATGAGCCAGGAGCTCTCGAAAAGCCAATTTGCTCAAGAGACTCTGGGTGGGTTCGTCGAAGCCCTGAGTTGTTCACTTCCACTAACTGGTTTGTGCAATTATTAGACGAATCGACCGCTGCGCTCCAGAACCTGTCAGAAAAATACAACACCATCGATACCCTGCTCGACTCCTCCCGCAACCTCGTCTCTAGCCTTCTCCACTCCCAAAAGTCTGATACCTGGTATCTCGAAACCGCTTTTTGGCTGCTTGTTGCCACCATTTCCTGGCTTGTGTTCCGCCGCATACTATACGGACCGGGCTGGTGGTTACTGTACCTCCCAATAAAACTTACCTGGAGATTGATTATCTTCAATACTGGAGTTTTGCTGAATCTTTTCGCTACAATCGCTGGTGCTTTGGGCGGGGCAAAGCAGAGCAACGCGCTGTCACATGCTTCGGAGAGGATCTCGACGAGCTTGATTATCAAGCCAAGTGCGACAGGTGATTTCCCACGCTTCAAACCAAACATGGCAGCACCTTCGATGGCGGTTGGAGCAGGAGGTAGCGGCGCAAAGGCTTCGCAGTCGGAGCATAACTCTGAGAGTACCGGAAAAAGCCTGTCCGAGCAGGTTGGGCAAATGACGGAACAAAGCCAGCAGCAGCAACAAGAAGCGTCAAGCGTAACCTCTGAGAGCGCAAGTCAGGGCACGGTTCTCAAAGAAAGGAGTAGCGATGAACCTCCGAATCCGAAGAAGAGGATGTGGGAAGAAATGCCTCCAGAAGCCACTGAGGGAGCTCAATCGCGGGATGAGCTATAGAGCTGTATCTCGATAATGTTTCATGTCAGTAGTAAGGTTTCTGAATTAGTGCGATTGATCGTTCCGTCCTCCAATACGTCATCGCGTGAACGCGTGAACTGACCAAAGCGACTCGACAAACGCTTTCAAACAAGCCCTGAAATCTGACATCTTTGACTCATCCCCATTCCCCGACATCATCTTCCCCCCTTCCCGTCACAGTATAGCACACATGCCATCCCCGCCTCCCTCCCTCGAGTCCCTCCGCGCTACCTGGACCCAGCTATACGGACACACCCTCCCCTCCCTCGCCACCTCCAAATCCCCCGTCCAGCCCTCCTGGCCTGTCCATGTCGACCATTGTTTCGGCCGCATAATCTTCGACGCTATCATCGGTATCGATGCGCCCTGGATGTCGAAACTCAAGGGGCCTGCAGTGAAGAACATGAGTGCAATGCAACTGCAAGCTTGCATCGCGCTCGGGGAGCGGATAGCGGAAGGCAAGGAGAATCTGGTGGAGCTGGATGAGCGGAGTTTGAAGCTGAGGGGGAAGACGAATGGGAAGAGGAAGCGTGATGTGGATGGTGGGGATAAGGAGACTAAGGTTTCTAAGAGGGTACTTGGAAAGAGGCAAGAGAAGAGAGACGAGGTGGATGAGGTCAAGAAAGGCCGGAAGGGTGGGCAAATTGATATCCGCTCCTCAATGGGGGGGCTCCCAACTCCGCCGCCCAAAGGCGATGTCCCCTCCCCTCCCGCAACACCCGCACCTGTCGATTCCGAGCTAGTCACCATGATCAAGTCATCAGATCTCACAACCTTCCGCCAACGCACCCTGCTCGCGCTGTGTCGGGTCCCTGCTGGGCATTATACCACCTACGCGGCGCTGTCCGAGTTCCTGGGCTCCTGTCCGCGGGCGGTGGGGAATGCAATGAGGAATAATCCCTTCGCGCCACGGGTGCCGTGTCATAGGGTGGTGGCTAGCGATGGGGGTATCGGGGGTTTCGGTGGCGATTGGGGATCGGAGGGCAAGCATGCTAGGGAGAAAGTGAAATTGCTGAGGGAGGAGGGGGTCGATGTTGTGGAGGAGAGGAGGAAGGGGGTGCAGATGCTGAGGGTGAAAGGAGGGGTTTGGAAGGGGTTCATGCAGTATTGAGATAGGTTTGGCTTTTGGAAAGAGTATGATCATGGTTTATGACTGTATGAGCCGCTGCAGATACCACTTCCGTCGACCCATGCAACCTCTACGAAGCGTTGACTGTCATGCTGAACGAATAAGATGTTGGTTATCTTCTTCCAGAAGTTGACCTTGCTTGGAATAAATGGCAGTCTTCTCATCCTACACAGCGAGATCATTCCCGTACCCTTAAGTCGTATAAGTCCCGTAAAACGTCCAAGCTCGTCCAATCAGCACGCTGGCACGCAAAGCCAAAGGCTTGAGATGCGGCTGATAGCGTTGTCCTCAGCACCTCTTTGCGTAGACCAGGTGGAAATGTATCTTCCATTAGGCACTGCTAAAGACACTCCAGGTGACTGTCATAAGTACATCCTTGTGAGAAGCCACGGTCTAGGCATGACGTCTAAGACAAGATTGCGTGCAATGAGCGTTCGGATCGAACAGGCGGTTGCTCTCTGCGGCTGGGATACGGAGCTGTCACTCCAAAGACATCTGTATCGCTGGCCAAACGGTGCAGCATACTTAGCTACTGTTATCTTCGAGTGAACAGAGCTGATGAAGCAACGGCGAAGATTTGAGCACATCTGTTGCGTAATCTTGAGGCTATTCAAGTCTCGGCCAATGTGCTGGAGATCCTTAGAGCAAGATCGAGGATCGTCAGATGTTCGTCCGAGCCGTCGACAAGCCTCTTGTCTACTTCGGAAAAGACCATGACGATCTTGGCTTTCTGCTTGTCGGGGATTGTGTCGTTGAACACAATATCTTGGTATAGCTACAGTCTCTGTTAGCTTTTGGTGGTTAGAGATTACAGTTGGAGAGCTCTTACCTGTGTGACAACTTGCGTGGCACTCCAGCCATCGGCCACCATGTCTGTGACCGCTTTCGAGACTGCCTCATATACAACTCCCCTGGATCTCGGCTGCATTGCTTGAATTAGGCTGCCGACCACGTTCGCCGGAATCACTCCAGCGATCTCTTCTATGTTCCGAACGGTGACCATCGGTCCCTCTGTTCCATCGACATCCATTGGGTCACCGTCCTCCTCGTCGTCAAGACGCTTTTTCTTCAAGTGACCGTTGAGCTTACTGACAGGAAGCTTCGCTGCGCCCACCAGGCGCGATGCACTCTGTAAGAACGTGATGGCTTTTCTCAGATCCCCCTCACTGCACCTGATCAATGTATCAACAGCGCCGTTTTCGAGCCTCACATTCTCGTTCTCGACAATCTCCTCAAGTCTCTTCTTTGAATTGCCCTGGTCCAGCATCTTGAATCGAAACTTGCTACATCTACTGGCCAGTGGATCGATGATTCTTGTCACGTAGTTGCAAATGAGACAGAACCTTGTAATCTTGCTATACGTCTCCATAGTTCGTCTCAAAGCACTTTGGGCGTCCTGTGTCATGCTGTCGGCTTCGTCAAGGATAATGATCTTATAAGGTGGACAAGGGTATTTATCCTTGTAATGTGGGGGCGGATTGGAGAGTTGCATTCTTGCAAAATCTTTGACCTTCTCACGCACAATTGAGATGCCTCGTTCGTCGGAAGCGTTGAGCTCAAGCACCCGCGATCTGAACATTTCAGGCCCGTATAGTTCCTTTGCCAGGGCGAGGATGGTGGAAGTTTTGCCAGTGCCAGGGGGACCGTAGAAAAGCATATGTGGTAGCTAGAGAATCTCAACCAATGCCATCTCAGCAGCTCTGCAGATATCTCTTACATTCGAAGCTTGCAAAGTCCGCTGTAACACTCTGATCGTATGGTCCTGAGCTGTGACATCTTTCAACGTCCTCGGCCGACTAGCTGCAGGTTAGTATGACTCCGGCCTTGAATACATTGGCCTTCACCTACTACTTCTCAACCCACGGTTGAAGGCCCTGGTTTTCTTTGACAGCTGCTGCTTTCGAAGTTGATGCGCCGTTTGATGCTGTCGCGGCGGCAGCAGCGCGCGCCTTGTTGCTGAAAAAGTTGGCCATGACCTTGTGTATCAGATGCGAATAGCCTTCTAGTGTGAAGAAAGAGGATTTGAGCACACTACATGAGTTCTCAACTCAAGATTACTCAAGCCCGCCATCGGCACGTCGCGTGTCCTTGCGCTGTTTGGACGCGTGTGTGGTCGCCGTAATGCATCTACTTATGCAAGGCCTAGGGCTCGATGTACAACCCTAGGCTACATCGGCGATGCTAATGTAGAGGTACTTTGAGGGATTTCAACAACATCATTCTAAGTACGTTTGGTGAGTGGTAATTCGGGAGCAGGGCATTGTCGAAAACCTTTTTAGTCAAAATTTCCATGAAACAGGACGTCAAATCTTGAGACCTGTATGACTATCTACATTAAGTGGTGAAGCTCCATCAAGCTTACGCAAGAATTGGTGCACCATTTTTTGTTGCTCCTCGTAAAGAACGTATCGACGACTCTACGATGGGCTCGATGACCAATGGAGGCCCATAGCTAAGAAGGTAATTCGCCAAAGTGTCTGCTTGCACAACTAAGAAACCAGCAGGGGGTTTTGGAAAAAGTAGTGAACATGTACTTCGCCCGAGGAATCCCTAGCAGTGCAACATGCCATTGCATGGGATGATTAAAAGTAGACGCAATCGAATAACTTCGAATAGTCAACGGGCTCTACAGGAAAGGTTTTACTGATATGACTCTTTTCGCAAATGCGCAGGGGTTATGAGGCTTGAAACCCTCGAAATTCTCGGATCGCACCATCCTTCACAAGATTCGCTTGACGTATTTCGACGCAAGGCCCAGGTTGCGGACCATAAGCTCACTGTGGACGCTGCATTGATGTTCGAAACATTGAGGCAACTGAGCCCCAAGTTTGAGCCGCACGTGATGCTTCTTGGGGAAAGCTCCATTCACTGGAGACCAAACGTTACGGCATGAACAATGGTAGAATAGATAATAGTCCACTTATGACTGCAGGTATAGGCTATCGTCGAACAAGCGCTCTCAATACGGAAGCTTGAAGATGCGTATAGAGGAGCGGCCTCTATAACAGGAGGCTGAGTGCCTGGGACAAGGAAGAATTAAGGGGGCAGTGCTTCGCCACTTGGTGGTATTTAACATGATGGCCATTCATCTGAATGTTTCTCATGCTAGATATTCTGGAGTCATCAAGCAGTAGCCAATACAGCCAATTCTTTAAGACAGAATAACGGACGCACTGTAACTCTCAAATGAATAACCTCCCGTGAATATGAAGAGAAGCGACAATGCCACAATCAAGCAGAACATGAGTATAAGCCAACTTCCTCGATGAGGGCTTTATGACCGAGTGCGACTTGCGAGATCGTGCACAGAGGATTACTAATTTGATAAGGCGCTCACCGATGGGAGCTCATGATCAAAACCTATAATCTGCATGCATTTGAGAGCACACTGTGTGTGTATGAAAGATTAGGTTGCTGCATTTGTCAAAGCACACCTACTTGGAAGCAATCTAATATCAGAGGGGAACTTACCGTATTTCAAACATACTGCGACCTCAAATGATTTCCATCGCTCCAGCAATCACTCGTTAAAGCGTATCATTGAATCGCTCTCGACATGTACATCAGCCCCGGCTTCTTCACTTCCCAAGTACCATGCCCTGAGAACCCACGCAGCTTTCGAGGAATAGAGCAACCGCGTCAGAAGGTTGAGGTCGGAACAGGGGGTTCTTATAGCAGAAAGCTACAACGGCGAAGAGTAAGCGCAGACATCGTTGCATCGCTGCATGGACCGGTCAATTGACTTAAAATCCAAATGTATCCTCGTTAGCCACACAAAATTGAAAGCGGCCACACCGCATCGATGGCCTCTGGCCTCAGTGACGCCACTCTGGTGGAGAAGACGTCGGAGAAGGGAAAGGTTCTCGGGAGAAGGTATTCTTGATAAAGAACGCCAAAGATGATCAAAGCATCCAAGTAGCTCAACCTAGCTACTGCAGCACCCTGCAACAGAAGAGGGTACAGAGAGAGGGTTTGTGATAGAGAGCTATTGGAGCGTCTACGTTCATAATTCGTCATACATGTACCTGTACTCAGGGTGAAAATTGCAATCGCTCAATCTTGAACGTTGGACGGATTCACTTCGGATCTTCAGCCCAGCTCGATTTAGTTAGCCTCGAAATCGGACTTAGTAGGTATCGGTATCACCTTCACATGGTATGAATGGCACCAATGTCGTTAGTCTTCTACAGTGGTAGCATCCATCTTGGCTGCTCTTCTGGCTTCAGAAATACTCAAACGATGATGTCCAAGCTCAACGATCGATGATTCAACTAAGCGATGAACAATGATGCCTCATCCTCAAGCAGTAGAACCTCTTCAACGCAGGACGGGCTTCCCTCCGGCTCGGCGGCGGATGACAGCCATGGAGTCAAAACCAGGAAGCGTCTCCAGTCGGAGAAGCGCGCCGCTTGCTTGGACCACCTCGTTCTAAATCTGGACATCATGATATACCTGCAGATCTCAATACTCTACTACATGGAGTTAATTGCCCCTCCCGGTTTTCTTCGACCATCACCTGCTGACCTACTGCAGCCCGTCCGTGCTCACTCTTCTCGGTCGTCTGATTCCGCAATGGATTTACCTGACGCCCAAATCTCCCATCCTCCCTCCATTTCCCGTCACCACGAGACCGTACATCCTCCTCTTCTTCGCTTTACCTCTGTTGTTTATCGTCGCGCATCTCTTGGATAACCCAGCCGTTGCTGGGGAAGCTACGAGGTTTTACCTGCATGGTGGTATAATCACCGACTTCGTGGGGCAACTGAGTCCCATCAGCAAAATCAGACTGGTTGCTACAGACTTGCTTTTCTGGGCTCTGCAAATTGTCATGCTTGCTGTCTCGCTGGAGAGACGGAAATTGGGTGGTGGGGATGGCGAAGCAGCGGCAACAGGTGCCAACTTAAGTGGAGGAAACGAAGAAGCCGAATCGTGGCAGGCCCAGGATGCTGCAGAGCGGGGCGAACGAAGAGATACAAACGCTGAGGATACAGAGAATATCGAGATGCACGCTTTATCAAGACACCAAATGGGAAGGGATGAGGCTGAAGAAGACCTTCTCCCTGATGGTTCAGCGTCGGTTCCATCGGACAGACATCCGCTCGACGATTTCAACAGCGGTCAGCATGTCATTGCTAATTTGGATATCCTTAGTATGGCTCGAACACAGTGGTCGCAGCGCAACGCCTTCAGAACCGCCACTTCTGAGCCCGCTGGTGCTCATTCCAGTCCTTCTTCCGCTGCCCTAGCTGCGGTCGCGGCAGGGAGGGCTTTGGGCTTCAGGCTGAGGGTTGGAGGACCGCCTCTGGAGACTGGATGATGGTCTAGATGCTTAATCATATGTGCATACAGGAGCGAGGCGTCCAGGGTATTGACGTGCTTCAATGGAAGGCTTGGGGGTCTGCATAAGGACTACGGTGGATCGAAACGCATTGTAGGTCTTGGATTCTCAAACAGGGAAGCACGACGAAATGCACCTTACGAACAATGCTTGTGATGAGCTAAGTGTCTCCGATATCACTCATTGCTTGTTTTTGATCATGTCCCCTACTTTGGGAGGCAGCACCAATGCGCTCCGGTCATTCCTTCGGTAGAAATCCGCTACCACCATAGCGGTCTTCTCGGCCTGGTCTTCCTGGATGAAATGGCCTGCTTCGGGGAATACCTGGAGTTGATACTTTCCTGCTTCGTGTTAGCTCATGTGTACCAACTCCCTCAGGGTAGGCCAGACCTTGCATTTGCCCGATCATCAGTTCCTTGTCCAAGCGGTCTGTCCCTGCAAGCAGAAGTAGTTTGCCTCCTCGGGCTCCAAGAAACTTCTTGCTCAAGCCGACGAACCAGCCCTCCCAGAAGGGCTGAGTCGCTGCAAGGTCGGTCCTCCATGTCCAGGGTCGAGTTTCATCAGAGTTCGAGCCCGCTGAACGCTCCTGACGTAGAAGAGATGGGACGGAGATACGAGCGGAGGTTGAATTACGGATGGTGCGCGAACGTGTGCTTCAGGAAGATTAGTACAGCTCAAGTCCGAAAAGTCCGAATCCAAGGAAGATTGACCCACTGCCATTCGATGCCAGAGGCAATTGAGGGAAAGCTCTTGGGCCTGCTGGAAAGATACGACTGCATGCTTTGGAGTGCATCGATGGCGGAGCCTTCGACTACATCAAGAACACCATAGCCCAGTACCGCATTCCCCAGCTTGCCGCTTGCTGCGACGTCGGTCACCACCGCGCCCCCGAGACTGTGGCCTATGAGTACTATGCCTGGTAATTTGGCCCACCCGATCTTCTTCTGTGTCAGGTTTATCACATCTACCAAGTCCTCACTCAGTAATTCAAGACTCAGATCCAGTAGTGCCTGAGCCGGGCTCTCGCTCACAACAGTCTCCCCATGGCCCCGAGCGTCACAAGACAAGACACCGGCATTTGGCAATGCCTTGCGTATCTCGGAAGCGAATAGTGCAAACGACAGGCCGGACGAACCAGCGCCATGATGGGTCACAAACAGAGGCCCCTTTTCCAAAGGTGTGGTTATGTAGACATGATGGGTGATGGTTTCATCTGTGCGTCGATTGACCAGGTAGAGTTCCTGGGCAAAGTAATCATTCCATGACAAGGGGTCCAAAGGCTTCTTTCCATTGGCAGGGCTAAATGAGAGGAACCATGGTCAGAAAGCGGTCATCTGACTTCATGTGCAGTGCTTGAGGTGAAGATCATATATAATGATTACAGCGTGTCTCAGAAGTAGATTCGTCATGTACATGTATATAGAAGATACAATTGCTAGCAAGGAGAGACTACCAACCCCTTAGGTCTAGCAAAGAGATGCCTACTAGGCGATGGCCTGATGGTGCCCGTCGACGAGGCGGACGAGGCAGAAGAAGCAGATGAGGAGTCATCATCGGCAGACCTACGATCGGGTAGTGGCTGTAGATCATCGTCCTCCTCCCCCTCCTCCTCCTCTTCTCCATCCTCTAAATCTGCATGAAGGATCTCGGAGGGAAGTGGGGGCAGCGGTGGGTCAAAAGGAAGACCAGCAAGCTTAGCCTTGGCAAACGAGCGCTGAAGCTCGCTCATGATCACAAGATGGAAATGTGCAATCGATGCGGCTCTTCAGGCCACGTTCTCGATGGTCTGGAGCACTGCGTAGATCGGATGGATTGTGTTGGAGCATGTGACAGCATCGCGAAAGCAGGGATCAGCAACTGCCTAGAACCGTCATTATCTATTGCGCTTCCAGCATAGTTCTGCCCACGCCCCTTCCTTCCCCTCCAACCTCCCACCGTTGCCCACCTCGACCACTCTCTTCCTTTTGTCGCCACCTCCACAGTACGATCACGTACGCAGTACTTCGGTTGCTGCTTCATCGAGCTTGGCTTGCAGGAGTGGAGGCAACGACGTCGAGACTCGTTCTGACGTCACTGGACGGGACGCTGCCTGCTTTCTCACTTCTCCGAGCCTGTCAACCTTCACCTGCTTGCTATTTTTTTGGCTAGGTAACCAAAGTTAGCTGTCTTTGGATTATCTTTCCTTTGACAAGATGGTCTCGCTATGGGGCTCAAAGAATGGAGGAGAGGATGATAACGACGACGGTGCAGCATCCACCGACGGCGAGAACAGTAGGCAGCCATCTCGTGGCGGGGAGCGAAGAAGCCATGAAGCCAACGAACGGACTCGACTTCTCCCACCTCGCAACGATGGCTTTCTCGATCCCGACGACCCAGCTGTAAGTTCTGCCCATAGCCATATCGCACTCTTGTATATTGACAAAGTTCTAGGTGTCTCCTTACAACCTATGGAGCGTCAGAGCTCTTCGTTACTTCTCGACTCTCTTCATCATCATAACCTTCCTCTGGTGGGTGCTCCTGCTGGTATCCATCTTCGTCAGTCCGCCAATGATGCATTCTCGTGGCTCGGGGTTCTTCGACTTCTCATACACAACCCTCACTATTGGCAATCTACTCATCGCCATACTGTTCTTCACGGTGCCTTCCAAGCCAATGGAGATTCTGACTCTTATCGTCTCGGGCTTCCTCCTGATCGATATGATCATCATCCTTGCTGTACCAAGACTGCGGGTCGAAGAAGGGTGGATCGGCATTGCATCAGTCATCTGGGCAGCGCTTATAGCGTTGTATAACGTCATGACGGATCGAGTCGTAGCTTGGGGTAAGAAAGAGGAGGAAGAGCGCTTAACGGGACGTCAAGAGACTCGTCGCACGCTTCGCGAATGGTGTGCTGTCCTGACAGCGACGGTTATCATGGTTGTCATGTCTATCATCGTCATCCTACTTACAGCCACTCTCATCCTGCGATCTTACGATGCTTCTCTCGATCCACCAGGTGAGCGTTACTACGTTGATGGCGACAAGTATCAGCTCCATCTCTCGTGTGTGGGAGACATTACCTACAACGACGAAGGCAAACGTAACCCCACCGTTCTTGTCGAAAGTGGGGAGATGCCGTACGAGGATACTATGGACGACTGGATCTACAACGCTTACAAAAACGGCACCATCGAGCGTTACTGCTACTATGACCGCCCTGGACTCGCATGGTCCGACAATGCACCCTCCCCACACTCCGCCGGCATGACAGCCGATTCTCTCACCGAGGCTTTAGCAAAAGCTGGCGAGCAGTATCCATGGATCTTGGTCTCACAAGGTGTGGGAGGTATCTATAGCCGGATCTTTGCTAGCAGACACCCCCACGAGATCAGTGGCATTTTCCTCATCGATCCCCTTCACGAGGATCTCCTCCACCGGATTGGTTCACCCAACCGAGGGTTCTTCCTCTGGGCTCGCGGCATCATCTCGCCTCTCGGTTACGACCGTCTAGCGGGCGCCATCTTCAAAGGCCGCACCCGGGACGACCGCGTCTATGGCAAGTCGGCGTATCAGGGCGGGAAGTTCATCAAGTCGAAGTTACAGGAGAGTCTGGTCGCTGATTCCTTAACCAAAAACGAAGTTGTGCAGGCTCGTGCGATTATTCAAGACCAGAAGACCCCGCTGGTACTTGTCAGCTCGGGAATTGAAGTCAGAACAGACGGCGAGTGGGAGAGGAAGCAGAAGGACTTGACTACGATCACGAAGAACTTGGTCTCCTGGGATGTGGTGAATGGCGCGCCGCATGAGGTCTGGCGGACACTCGAAGGTCGGACTATCCTTGAGAAGAGGTTGGGTGAGATTGTGCATGCCGGGTAATCGCTGTTGATATGGGTCCAGGTGGAGATGAAGTTGAACACACGTACATATAGCATGGCGTTTTGGTCGGACTCTCTGCATTTATTTCGTGCTTGCTGTTGGGTTTTGCAACTTGTTGTCACGGCTTTCAAAAATTGGTGTATGAATTAATTACGGGTTTAGTTCGTCCAAAAGATTAAGCATTGATGGAGTACTGAACGTATCTTTATACTTCTAATGTTCTTCGAGAACGAGTGGTAGTATGGACACCTGCCGTCATAATCGTGCCTTGATAACAAACTATCGACTTCCGGTCCGCAACGTGAAGCCTTTATCGGCCACAGTGCCCCAAACCCAATTATTCTAGTCCCTAGCGAAACCTGTCAACAACGACAACAAGACATGACCTCGCCGCCTTCGAGCTATCTACATGTGTGCCCTTCGACAATGTTTTCAACCCGACCAAAGCCAAAAGCTTTTCCTTCCTCCACCATAAGCCACGAGAGGATAATCGAACAGTACTGATGTTTCATACAACACGCAGGTTCTTTGCAGAAGTCGTTACAAACGAGCGATCGTTCCAACAGCCCGGGAGTTTGGTTGGAAGGCGCCTGCAATGTCGGACCAAGGCGCTGGCTTCCTATTCTCTAGGATCACGGACTGGGATCCGTAGTCTTCGCGTTCGAGCGGATGGCATTGAACGTGTCGCTATTTTCGACCCGATGTCGTCCACGGCTGGAGTTGACGCACGAGAAGCCGATGACAAGGACGGCGTTCAGATCACTGGCAGGTATGGCTGGGGAACGTCTACTGCTTGTACGACAGGGACAATGTGCTTAGCATCAGTGTTAACGGCGATCAGGTTCTGCTTCGGTTGATTGATCTCTGCAGCAGTGTTTTGATCGGACCTCCTACATTGGTGTGGCAGTGGCCGTGAGCCACCGTCGTTGGCTCTGACTTCGATTCGTCTGGGGGCCGAAGTATAAGGCTTCGATTCTTGGCTCATGGCATCTGATGTTTTTCAATCAATCAACGCTAGGTCGAACACCATCATCCTTCCTCGTACGGCGCCAGATAACCCATAAGCTTCCACAGTGCCAGCTGCACCTCAACGGTAGCATGCTTCTGCTTCACAACCGCCAGGCTCCCCCTCATGCTGACGCAATCATCTTTCAAGGACCCTAGATGCTTTCCTGCAAGCACAAATGGCAGGTTATATGAAGGTATGTATCGTCCCCGGTATTGGACCATGGCATACGTCGGCGGCCCCGAATCCCTTTTAGCAGTAGGCTCGAAGGGGTCCGCATTCGTATCCTGAGCTGGGTTTTGCGGCACGACCTTGAAGTTGGGTGTGGTATCGCCCAGCCAGAGCACGGCGCTCACTTGATGGTGCTTCCCGACATAGTCCCAGCCGTCACAGCGCTGTATGTAGCCCGCTGTTCGGGAACCCAGGTAACGTAGCGATTGCGTGACGTTGTTCCGGAGGAGTGAGAGTACGTATTCGTCCATGTCCTCGCGCCAGACGAAATTGTCCATTTGCAGGCTTGAGTCTTCCTTCCAGCGAAGTGGGATTAGCTTGTTCTGCTCTCTGCGCTTTAGTCGAGAGATGAAGCGCAGAGCGGAGGCGCGGGCCGGGAAGTGGGTGCTTGAGAGTGTGCGGACGGGCTTGAAGCCCCGCGGTGAGGGCTCTGAATGGTCGGACTTTGGGGGTTTTTGTTGATCAGCGGAGTCGGTGGTGTCTGAGCCAGTCTGCTTTGATATATCCTTCCTGTCAAGAGAGTATTGGTGATCACTTGCGATCCGGGGGAGACACCAGGGCGCACCAGTGGCGGGATGGTATTGAAGACCGAAGTTCAAGTGGAAATAGTCTGGCAGCCGGAGGCCGGTGAAGTTGCAACTGCGTACTGGAGTGGCTAAGGCGAGAGCTGGTCTGACAGTCAGATCCTCATGTTCTAAGTGGATAAAGTGAATCTATCGTACCATAGGGATTATTCCGAAGCTTCTGAGAGAATGCGGAGCGGTTCGGACTGGGAGCTGCCTTGGGGGTGCGGTGACGTTCGCGGGCAGCGATGAGCTTGGGATCCATTAGTGGTGACAAAGGTAGCTTGTGCTTCGTTGGTGAGCTTCCAGGCCCATAATGGCCTTCCCCGTTGTCGAATTCATCTATGCTCGACCCGTTGTCGAGCAACGGGTCAGAAGTAGGCTCAGGAGCTTCCCCGTCGAACTGGCTGATGTGACGCCTCGTAACAGCTACTTCGCGATCGTTGAGCTGTAGCGGGTATGACCGCAGCCGGTGTGGACATCTTATTGCCCTCAGACATGTCCACATTAACCCTGTAAGCCCGTGGTGTGGGAAATCATGGCCATAGAGAAGACCGATGTTGCGGAGAGAAAAGGCTTGGCGGCCAGCAGCGGGTGAGGACCAAGGAAGCTCAACTGTCGCTGCAGATCTTGAAGTAAGCTTTCTATATCAAGTACCTCCAATGTTGAGTCTCCTGTGTGGCCCAGCAGCTCCATCTTTGAGTCGTGCTGGCCTTTTCAACGCCTCAAGGTTGGGACTAAGGCGTCTCTTCAGCGCTCCCAGCGCGCAACCTCCTCAGGGATGGGTACCGACGCCCTACGTGACTGAGACAGTGGTACGCTGAACGGAGCTCTCTGGCAAAGACAGATGTGCTGACTCTCCAGGGAGGTGGTTGGAGAACGCGTACGCTCGACTGAGTTTTTTACAAAGCGCGATTTGTGCTAATAGCTCGAAGATGATATCTTTTCGCGGCTTTTGATGGTACATCCGTCCTGGTCGTGACCTTGAGCAGGGTTTTAATCGAGCCGTCTCCTACAGGAACGGATTGTCTGCCTCAATGGTCCAGTAGACGAATCCGTCTCCGCCTCCATCGTCGCCCAACTCCTCTTCCTCGAAGCCGATGCGCCCGAAAAGCCCATCAACCTCTACATAAACTCACCCGGGGGTTCAGTCACCGCTGGCCTCGCTATCTATGATACCATGACCTACATCTCATCTCCAGTCACCACCATCTGCGTCGGTCAAGCCGCTTCCATGGGCTCATTACTACTATGTGGGGGAGCTCCAAAGAAGCGATTCTGCCTGCCGCACAGCAGCATCATGGTGCATCAGCCAAGTGGAGGTTATTTCGGGCAGGCGAGCGATATTGCAATCCATGCGAAGGAGATATTGCGGGTGCGGGAGCAGATAAATGAGATTTACAGGAGGCATCTGACGAAGTCGCATACACTGGAAGAGATCGAGAGGTTAATGGAGAGAGATAAGTTCATGGGTGCGGACGAGGCGCTAGAATTAGGAATCATAGACGAGGTACTGACGAGAAGGAGCAAGGAGGAGGAGTCAGACAAGAAGTAGTGGAAATCGATCATTGTTCATCAGTATCTATTGGTCCATGACAGTATGGTCAAAGGGCCAGCGCCATACCGTGCAACCTGTTCACCGAAGGTTTCTAAGGCACACGAATCGTAAGCAACAGGCCTCTCCCCTTCGAATGCCTCACATACGTGATGAGGCTATCAACGGTTCGTTCACCGTCCTCGCAATTCCGTGATCAGCATCTTGTCCATAGTCTTCTCTTTGGGCCCGTATCATTCTGCTTCCTATACCTAGCTTCATCTTTGACCACACAGCCCCGCAGAGGACGTCGAGATAGATCTCAATCTGCAGCGGCCGAGCTATCTCCCGCTTAGGGCATGTAAGCGCCCCCAGCCATGAGAAGGTTCTGTCGAGTGAATTGAACTTTGTAGACCGGGCTCTTCTTGGTTGGAAAGGCGCTGATCTGGTCGGAAGTAACCACCACCTCTTTCGCCTTCTTCTTGGAGCCGACTCCAGACGGCTGTGCCTGAGAATTGGCATCGATCTTTTGTCCAGCGCCGCCTTCACCAATAACTCGTCCTTGACCGTTGGCATCGTTGGGCACGGCAACATCCCATACCCGGACTGTACCGTCCATGCCGCCCGAAACCAGAACCGTTGACTCCACGCTCCAGCTTAGTGACCAAATGCCCCCCTGAGCATGACCGCGCATTCTCTTCAGCAGCTTGCCTGGAGCGAGGTCCCAGAGGATGATCGTGCCCTTGTCATCTCCTGAAGCCAGTATCTTCCCGTTCGGGCTACAAGCAATGGCGGTAATATTGCCGGCGTGTCCAGTGAACATACGCACTGGGATTCCGTCTGTCACCTTCCACATGCGAACTGTCTTGTCGCAGCTGCCAGTAAAGACATAGGCGTTATTTGGATGGAAGCAGACAACGTCGACATCCTTGTCATGGCCGACAAATATGCGAAGAAAGGAAATGTCGTTGGTAGCCCACAGACGCGCGGTCCTATCGTGAGATCCGGTCACAAAGTAATGCCCGAAGGGACCCCACTTGACATCCCAAACGAGGTCGTCGTGCCCTTTGTAGACAACAAGACACGTCCAGGTTTCGAGTGACCACAGGCGAACGGTCTTGTCAGCAGAAGAAGACAGCAGATGTTTTGAGATGGTGGAGTTTCCTGTCGTAGTGGTTGTATCGGATGGCGTAGCCGAGGGAGAGAAAGACACAGCGTAGACGGTTCCAGAATGACCGATCAGACGACGGGATGCAGACGGCTGGGATTCGGTAGAGTTAGACCCTGCAGGCAACGGCAGTGCTTCGCCGTCTACAGTCCAGACTCGGATATAGGACTGGTCTGTACCGGCGGCAATGAGTGTATTGTCCTGCGAGAAATCCAAAGAAGTAATTCTGTCATACGTATTAGCATAGGTGATAAATGACCATTAGGAACGCACTGCCGTACGAATCGTAAGTATTGTGGAAAGTGAACATGACCACGCTGACACCAGGCCCTACACCGCCTGTCCTACCCTCGATTTTGAATCGATCGCGGTTTTCCTTGACTTTTTGGACTTCCATGGCTACGTCGCGAGCGGTAGATTGTGGTAAGGGGATCTCGGTGCGGGTTGGAGCGTCTTCGCTTTCCTCGCGTTTGATTTGTTGATCAAAGTGTTGAACAAGCGAGGTTTGGCCTTCCGCTGGTGGGTTTTTCGCGTCTTCGTCCTCTAAATCACCACGCACATCTGCCATGAGATCAGTTTCCATCGGCAGTGGTCCCAGCTTCAACCTAGTCAGTACATTGGAACCTGCGGTTTGTTCCGTGTTTGCTGATCCAGGATTGTGCCCTGGGATGCCTTCATCCTCTTCTGGAAAATCTTCGATCGTTTTTGCACGGTCCAGTAATTTCGCTATGCTATGTTCGCTTTCTGCAGAGCGCTGGAAGGTGACGATGTTCAAGTTGTCTTCCACAAGTTTGATAATGAGGCGGCCGCTCTCCTTTTCCTTGCTCTCTAAAAAGACGACAAACATATTGAAAGCCATCTCGCACATTCGTACGCGATACTTGTTGTTCCGGTAGATCTTGGCCGTCTCATTGCTCTCCAGATGCTCAACCATAGTGATCGGCTCAAGGGCACGTAGATCGTCCGAATGTTCCGCTTCGAAGGAATCCTTGAAAGCCGTGAAGTAGGCACGGCTATCGAGCGGACCGAAATTGGCCACGAGCTTCAGGAAAGAGTACACGAATATTGGCCATTGGAGTCGACGCAGATCAGCCTAGAGAGTCAGATACTAACCAGGAAGGTACAAGGAGTGGCGTACTTTGTAAATGTCCAAAGCAGTTTGCTCAATGTACACTCGTATCACCTCTGTAGGACATGACGGGTCAGATGATGACTCTATCAGTATATCATTTCACTCACTGAAAACGATACCATATTTGGCACCTGTAGGATCTTCCATTCCCGGCTGTATTGGTCTCCCCTCAGCTTCCTGAACAGCGGACTCGCTACGCAAAGCAGCTTCGGATTTCGAGTAGCCTTTCTTGTTCAGATATTCAAGGACCTTTGCTTCGTATTAGCTTTCATTGCCACGTTGTATCATTTAATGAACGCAAGGACTGCCAGATGTGGTAATTTCAAACCGCCAACAACTGTCCAGAAATATTGACCCGCCAAGAATATACCGATAGTGGGTAGCGTTCTGGAGCAATCATGTGTCGCTGGAAAGTTAAGAAAAAAAGAAGGATGAGAGGTGTTCGATGCACTGGCAGGACTCGTACCACAGCATCAGCTGAAGACCGTCCTTCATGCTTAGGAGCCGCCTCATCTTGCTCTACAGGCTCAGGAGCAGCCTGGTCTTGCTCTAGAGGCTCAGGAGAAGTGGCATCGTCATATCCTGCGGGTGGCTGGACGGCAGCATCTTGATTTCTCTTCGCTCTGCTAGCGCGAGGCATGCTGTTGATTCGCTGTGGTAGTGGGCAGACAATATGGTGTGTTGTAGGTTGATGGAGGATGAAGGGAGTTGGCAAGATGCACCATATAATAACGAAAAGATACGGCGTCTTTTACGACAACAGGCGTCTTTTACAATAACAGGAGGGGCGCGCCTCTTGGGTCTAGAGGTTCAGCCGGACAACATTGAATGCAAAGGTGTCAAGCGGAAGATCTCTTGGGCCAACAGTGCTTTGTTATCCCAAATACCATCTCTTGGTAGCCTTCCTATGTCTACCAGCCGACAGCAACAATCACCACCTCTCAACGGCCGACACCCTTCTTTCAATATCAGGTCATGGCAGGATCTATTCTTGATCGGACTGGCGAAAGTGAGGAACAAAGCCAAGACTTCCAGCTGTGTCGCAGCCAGATGATGAAGTCTGGGTATTCAGCTGCTCGCGTATCAAGCAAATGCGTTGGTATGATAATCAAGCAGAGCAGCGACTATAGAACCCGAAGTTTACAAAGATAGATGGTTATGGGAAATTGTGCTATACAAAATCGGGGAATGCCCTTACAATGCTATTGAGATTCTGCTGCGACATGTTGCCACTTGGTACGTTGGAAGGCCCTCCAATCTGGGCATCATTGCTGCGATGCTGTGAAGGCATAGATATATTGCCATTTGTATTTCCATTGGTGATGGGCCTCGGGGCTGCAGCCCCGGCGCTGTGTGGAGGCTGTGCTGACATTCTAATGGTGTACAGCACCGAGTGACAGAGATGCAAAGCTATCTTGATGCATCATCAGATATCCCGCAGATGATGGTCGGATAGTGTTTCGTGAAATGCTTTATTATTTATTAGGGAACAGTACTGCACCTCTCACGACCTAGAATGAAGGTTTAGCCGACTTTCTGCCAGTACGGCTCCAATTCCGACAAGTGTTCATGGTTCTGTTCAAGCATGCACGCTTCAAACATGCCTTATTTCACAACTTCTCATTAGACTTTCCAAATGATTATGTGCAGCCAAACACTGTCCTTGCAGTGATTATGGAGGAGGAGGTACCGCTGACATATGCTGATCGGATAAAGCAGCTCAATGAGATTGATCAGGTATTATTGATTGGATCGCAACACTCTAATACTAGAAATACTGATGGGTAGCAGAATGTCGCTAAGCTTCTAAGATCCGCTAGTCTAGCTATCAAAGCTCTCACTGAAGGCCCGTCGGTGCCCAGCAGCGAGATTCCGAAGACCACTTCGATAGAGCCGCAAAAGCAACGATTCACAGTGGCCACAACAGAGTATTTCGCTTTGGTCTCTTCAGTAGACATTGGACTTCGACAGCAGATCCATGCGCTCGAAGAGGATAAGATAATTCCAAGTGAAGCAACGTCCAAGGAAAGCCAAGGCGGTGCAGATACTTCTGTCACTAGTACAGGAGCGTCAGCAGCAACAGGCATCCCATCTAGTGCAAGCAGGAGCGCTATGATCGGCGGCAGTCTCGGTAATCTTGACATAGGGTGGCTGAACAGCAGAAATGACAACGTCGATAAAGAGATGGAGGCCGAACTGTGGAAGAAAGCTTCTACCTTCCTTGCAGGCCTCGAAGAGAACAAGACCACCAGCACAAAGAGCGACGAGCAAGATTTGATGAACGAATGATGGAAACCTGTGTGGCATGAGAAAACTTCATGATCGCGAGTCAGCTTTGCATCAGCCCATGGAATCGCAGCACATTAGGTTCTCAAATGACATGGGTAAACAACTTTCCACCTAGACTTCGAACATGCCACGTCAAGATTATGCCGGGTAGCTGCTGCACCATAGTCTTAACCCTGGCGATAAAGTAGATGAATGAATCTTTGGATCGACCAAAAGTTTCTGTAGCTTGGCAAGGACGCCTTTGACCAACAAGGCCTTCCTCGCGTTAACAACTGTGGCAGGAACGAAGAATCAAGTGTAGAGAATCAACATTCCCGCCTTATCACAGTGTAGATGCCAGCTTGCGTCGAGCTTCAAATGAAGGTTGCGGTTGCCTTCATGAACCTCAAGTTGATAGTCAAAGGAAGAATCATACCTTCGACATACGTTTCGACTAATTCAATGAGTTGTTACAGCTTGACATGACCATGACGAGATTGAGTGTATGTGGCAATGTATGATGGACGCAGCAGAGTATCAGGAGCACCTGGTTTGGGCCAGAGGAGGCCGGGGGTTGGCAAGCAAGTGTGCAGATGCGCAGTCCCCAAGCTCGCCCAATCAGAAAGCCTTGCAACCGCCTACCTCGGACCAGTGGTCAATCACCACTCTTCGCAGTTTGGACATAAGCGGCAATATTCCAAAGGCCCCGGCGAGAATGGACGCTGAGGATTCGCCCTGGGGAGGTCTGTATTTTTCTCGGCGCAGTGATACACTCCTTGCGCTGACTTTTCTGCCTGGCTAGATGTGCCCTCCAGGTCAAGTTCGACCACAAACCTAGACCAAGCCACCAATACAGATGCGCCAGGTGTGTGCTCTGGGAAATATTGCTATTAGCTATGCTGAAGGGTCTCAGACTCTGAAAACAGGCCTAAGCCATCCCAGAACACCTCCCTCTCGGAGTCGTCCACACCTAGATCACCCGCAGGAAGAGGCCCGCGAACACCACGACGGGTGGGAGCTCAAGCAACGAGATTGGAAGCTGTTGATGACTCGCTCGGTCCCCTTGGTCCGCTGGGAGAAAATGCGTCGGTGCCCGAACCAGAACAGCCTCCTGTTCCTCCCTCGAAAGAACAATCGCTGCCGCACCGCAATGCCCGCTCACAACCTTCACAGTCCCCCATGGGTGGGAACATGATGAATTCGGTGGATCTAGGAGACACCGAAGGGTCAATAAGCTCGGCTGGAAGATTTCCACAAGCACAACCATCCCCGGGGGGACCTGAGGGCGCAAGAAGGCAGACACAACCAAGTGTCAGTATAGAACACGCTGCTCGACCAAGCTTCGATATCACGGTTGGGGATCCGCACAAGGTTGGGGATCTGACGAGTAGTCACATTGTCTACCAAGTACGGACAAAAGTAATACACCAATTGCTCGTAATTTAACCCATACTCTGGCTAATACCTCAAAGACATCCTCGAAAGCGTACAGACAGCCAGAATTCGCAGTTGGCCGCCGATACCGCGATTTTCTATGGCTATACAACACCCTTCACAACAACAATCCTGGCGTCGTCGTACCACCTCCCCCAGAAAAGCAAGCTGTCGGCCGCTTCGACAGTACTTTTGTCGAGTCTCGACGAGCGGCTCTCGAAAGGATGCTCAACAAGACCGCCGCCCACCCCTTCCTACAACACGACGGTGATCTCAAGATATTCCTTGAAAGTGGCGCTTTCAATGTAGACGTGAAGCACCGCGAGCACAAAGAACCTAATCTCGGCGAAAGCAAAGGTATGTTCAGCGCCATCGGCCTAGGGAACAGTGGTGGAGGAAAATTCATCGAACACGACGACTGGTTCCACGACCGCAGAATATATCTCGACGCCCTAGAAAACCAACTAAAAGCCCTGCTCAAAGCTGTTGACACCGTAGTGCTACAGCGTAAAGCGCTCGCTGAAGCGGCCGGCGACTTTTCCGCCTCACTCCATGCTCTCTCAACCGTCGAACTCTCCGTCTCCCTTTCCATCCCTCTTGAGGGCCTCTCAGATCTCCAACTCCGTATACGTGAATTATACGAGCGGCAGGCTCAGCAGGATGTTCTCACCCTTGGTATAACGGTTGATGAGTACATTCGCCTGATCGGCTCGATAAAGATGGCGTTTGCACAGCGGCAGAAGTCGTTCCACTCATGGCATGCCGCCGAGGCGGAACTCCAGAAACGAAGAACGACGCAGGAGAAAGTGCTCCGGTCCGGCAAGACGCAACAGGACCGGCTGAACCAGCTGCAAGCGGATGTTGGCGAGGGCGAGCGGAGGAGTCATCAGGCAAGGTTGTTGTTCGAGGATATGGGACGGTTGATGAGAGGGGAGTTGGAGAGGTTTGAGAAGGAGAAAGTAGAGGATTTCAAGAGCGGAGTGGAGACGTTCTTGGAGGGCGCCATTGAGGCGCAGAAGGAGGTTTGCATCCCAATCTTTGTTGAATGACCTCACTGGTAAACATCGGACTGACCGAGGAACAGCTGATCGAGCTCTGGGAAACGTTCCTTATGCAATTCGACGCCGATGAAGACGGTGAACCGTTCTTCAAACCACCGGCTCTTGCTCCTGCACCTCTGAAGCCCAGTAACAGCCAAGAGGAGTCAAAGCAATTTCCTACGAGCGCAATATCAGGTGAGGGTGAGACTGATCAGGCCGCTGCAGCGGCGGCAACATTAGAGCCGGAGGAATGAGTGGCGGCGTTTGGCAAATGCCTACATGTATAAAAGAGCATGTAAAAGTGCATTCTTCCGGGTCCAGTGGTTCGGACGATCACGACATCGCATGCTCATCACACTGCCTGCATTTCATGTACTCAGATGTTCTTCGCTATACTTTGAGAATGACCCAGACGAGGCGCGACGGCTCCTTTAACTCTTCGACGCTTCCCCATCGCAGCACCATGCCCAGCGAAGGCCCATCAACAACTCGTAAGAATGTCATTCCTCCTTGTCTATTCCAGCTAGAGAGCTACGACTTGACGAAGCTATCCTCTTCCTTCTCGCATTCCATCTTGTTACTTCTCTCTTAGTCTCCCATTCCCACTATCCCGCATCATCATTCTTCTCTCCCCTTTCGCTTCGGCTCAAGCACTAACGACCTAGTGCTAGTGAATTGATTCGGTCAAACTGGCAAGCAAGCCAATCAAATAAACAATTGTAGGGACACACGGTCATGCCCAACTGACGATAATATGCTGTTGAAAAGCATCAAGGCTTGATATCATGAGGCTGCTCAACGCAACTAAAAGATCCAAAAAGCTCGCTCAGTGGCTTAGGACGCCATGAACACCAGGAACGACCGGCCCAATGCCCCCCTACAGCAATACATTTGTACAGTGAACGAATATACCCACCGCCAGCCGTGAGGCCCGAAGAGCATCAACCCATCGCCTAGGCAGCAATCACCTTACCACCCTCAACAATGATCATCTGATCCACCCTCTTCTCCGTATCCCCCCACTCCACCCTTTTCCACGTCTCGATCCTTGCCTCGTTCATATCGAAATCATACACCCTCACCCTCCTATGGAACCCACCGTACCCTGCGTATCCCCCGAACCCACTCCCGCCTGCGTAGCACATCCACAGCTCCGGCTTGCCTCCCTTTTCGCCTTCACTCCGTGCGAGGGCACAGTAGTCGTTAACGTGATCATGCCCGCAAGACACGGCCAGCACGCCCTCGTCGACCAGCGCTTGCTTGAAGCCGGAGTTGAAGCCCGGCGCGGTGGGCGATTCGGGGGCTTTACCGCTTGCTTCGACAATGTCCGCCGTGTTGCGGTATTCCGGAAGGGGGATGTGTATGAAAGCCATGTCCATATGCACGTGGCTGTAGCCGCTGTGGCTAGGGCTTGACTTCAGATTTCGACTCGTAGCCCTGAACCACTCGATCTGTGATTTCTTGAGCCAGTCGTAGCCGCGGAAATGACCTTCGTCGGGGCTGTAGGCGTGGGTGTCCAGGAGATAGAGTGTGAGGGCGGAGTGAGACGAGGATTTGTGGGCGAGGACTTCGAGGTAGTAGTTGCCTACCCCGTCGACGGCTGCGGGACCTTGGGCACCGAGGCTGAAGGGGAGAGACTCGGTCAGCTGCATTAATGCTTCCCGGCTGAGGGAGCCTTCGTCGTCGTGGTTGCCGAAGATGGTGGCGAAGGGGATGGAGCGCGAGATGAAGAGCTCGGCGTATTTGAAGACTGCGGACTGGGCGTCAGGGGCTGTTTCTCCGTTCACTTGGTCGCCAGAGAGGATCACGAGATCCGGCTTCTCGCTGTCGAGGACGGAGAGTACGAATTCGAGAGTGCGCGGGTCAGCGTCGCATTTCCCACCATTGTGACTTGGTGGTTCAGCGTCACGACAGACGCCCAGACCTGTCGAGAGGTGCAGATCTGCAACTTGCAAAATCTTGAATTTGCCATCTTTGCGGACACGGAGGGTAGGCTTCTCGATCTTGGCGACTGGTCCGCGCCGAACAGTGAGATGTGCTTCGGGCCTGTCGCCAGGGTTCGAGAGCAGAAGCGGTTGGACAGCGAGTTCCCAACCGGGGCGAGCTTCGACCGCGTCAGCGCCGAAAAGGACGTCAACCGCTGTGATCGCCTTCTGGCTGTCTGAGGCGTGCCGTTTGGACGTGCGCTTGAGCCAGATGCCTCCGGATCGGGATTCCCAGCGCTCGTGGCCTTGGTCTTTCTCTGATGTTACTGGATCGAGACGACCTACTCGGACATCGACAATCACTTTGTCCGCCTCGGTAAGCTCCGATTCCCGTTTGCGCTCAATATGAACGTAGGCATGCGACACCCAGCCTTTTGAGAGGTACAGGTCCTTCTCTATGCGGTGCCATTTGTTGGCGTCGAGCTTGCAGCTGGACAATATGTTGAGGCTGGAGCAGGTCGCAAGGGTTATGTCGGTTATGACCAGGCCGGGATGGTGCGCTGGGAGCGCATTGTGAATGGCGTCAGGTAAGACTCGAAAGCGGCTATCCAGGAAAAAGATAACGACGAAGACGATGAAGGTGAGGACGCCGAATTGGATACTGGTGCGAACCTAAGTCATGTATGTTAGCTGGTCAGGATGTTGAAAGCTTGACCGAAAGACTTGCTATCCTGCGTGTCATCCTTGAGGATGCTGCTCAACTCAAAGGCGGCGGTTCCCCAGCATACCCGGCATACAGTCTTCATTGGTAGCACTGTATCGTTTCTTCACAGCAACGCTTTGAGCCTGGAAACAAAGCAGCCTCGACCTCACTCTGGGTACAAAGCAGGCAGGTAGGGTTGAATTTAAGGTTTGGTTCACCTCACGAACAATTGATCGGCGGGACTAACAACGAAGCAAAACCCAGTAATTTCTCTTTCCTCGTACTTCTAACTTCTTTAAACAAGGCATGACATTATTCGTTTACAGGCCATATGTCTACATGTCTCACTAAGACCTATCTTACCGTTCGATCCTTTGTTGAGGATGAGTAAAGCTTGACGGGGTCCTGTAGACCCATCGTTTTCGTCATGTTGTCTCGGTGCCTCATCAGTATCTGAAGTTTTCGGGTTAGCCTAATGAGGTATGGACCTTACATGTCAGCCTCGAGTCAGCCTGGAACTGCTGAAGGGGCTTATGAGTGGCGGGACTGCCACTCATCCTGCTGCTTGTTGCGAAAAAAGAACTGAGACTGTCATGCACTTGCGGGTTCTGAGATCTTTTCCATCGCTAATCAAAGGCCCTATTAAATTTGGTGACTAGAGCCAGCATGTCTTTCGGTTTTGCAGTTGGCGACTTCATAGCAGTCGGCGAGCTTTCGTGGAGAATCTACCGGTCGTGCAAGGGTTTGACCGAGGAATTCCACGAGATCTCTAGGGAGGCTCTCACCGTTCATACAGTTGTCAAAAAGCTTCAAGACGAAGCCGACCATACGAACTCGGTACTGAACCGGCGAGGAACGCCACGAAAGCAGGAACTCTTGTTGCTAATCAGGAATCTCAAATCGGCCCTACTAGAAGTCGATATCATTGTCCAGAAGTATCAAGGCCTTGCTAGACGGGAAAGGCGGATTTGGAATCAGCTCAAATTCGCGACTGAAGACCTCGGACAAGTTCGTGGCAAGCTGACCGTTCATTTGGCCGCCATCAACGTTTTCACGGATAGCCTGTCTCGCTCTGCGCTGTCTCAAATCGAGAAAGTTCTGCTTGAGCTGATCAGCGAGGTTCGTGAAGGCCGGCGCCCACCTTCCATTGTCCCAAGCGATGAAAGAGACGAGAACTCCGTTTGGAGCGAGTTGGAATTGGAATTAGCTGAAGATGGCATTTCCAAAGCAGACGTCGCGCAGCACAAAATTGCTATCAAAGTCTTCCTTCAGAATCTACTTAGCGACGTCGCGGTAGAGTCCATGTCGTTGGACGAGGTAGCTTCGCTCGTAGAGTCAAGCAATGAGCACGACCATACAGAGCAAGTCCCTAGATGTATTACCAAGGATTCAAGGGTCCCGACTATGTCAAGTACTGGCAGCGAGCAGTACGAGAGTGCCGTGGAAGAGCTTGCTGATGAGGACAATTCTACCACTGTAGCCCCTATACCTAAGGTTTCGTTTGCTCCTCCCATCAATCTACGCAATCGCTCGAAAGATAAACCGGATCGCGTACAAGGAATCGATAGCCGACTTCAATATCTGACCAGACGTGCAAGCGCGGGCAGTATCTACCGATACCGTCACTCTATTGATGCATCTATCGTCGATCCCAAAGCGACCGAAAACAAGCATGATTCGACGAGTCATTCTTATTCTCCCCAGGCACCACAGATGGTTCTGATTGTTGATCCTACTCACTCGTCAGTTTCGAAACTCGCACACGCATTCCTGCGCTCTTTGGTCGTCACGTATCCTATCGTGAGAGCACATATTGACACCGTCCGATCAACGGCGTGGCAGGAGTACGGGACTGGGGGAACAGATTCGCTGTCACTGGATAACTTGATAAGAGAATTCCTCACTTTCAGGGAGATAAAGGTCCCTCAATGGAGAAAGCAAATCCAGTTTGCTTCGTTCCGGTTGCGAGATCTAGTTGAATTTGACCACATCGTTAACTTCAATTCTCCCTCTTTCCGAAAAGTTCTCGAAGAACACATCGAGGCTATCGCGGCATTGAAAGAAGCTTATGGCACTCCCAATAAATCCCTTGCGAGGCTGACTGGATATGACCTCCTCCCTTCCCTTCAAATACGGGATCTCATGTCTGAAGGAGCAATGAGCAAGGAGATCCTGAGGAATCGTCAGAGATTGGCGCTTGAAGAGATATTCAGAAAGGTGCGACGCTTGGTACTTACCTTCCTAGAACAGGAATTCGGCTTCAAGAAAACGGGGCAAGGTTTTGAGAAAATACCTTCGACACGTCCGTCGCGATCTAGTCCTTTGCCGTTGCTCGACCATGAGTCTCGATCTGGATAAATTCCCTGATGAGGCGTCGAAGAGTGAACTCGTGGGCTTTCTAATGCCTAGTCTTACGATTTGCATTTTCCTCTGTTTGTAATCGATCTGGAACTGGACCGTATAATCTCAATCATGAGAGTCCTTGTAAGACGCCTCGTCTGCGTCCTTTGTCAGGTTCATCATTCCGGAAATGAGAAATTTCGAGGATTCAGTGATACTCACATTGAATGGCGACCAAGCATCTATTTCGTTAGATCAAGAGAAGGACTAAGCCCGGATATGAAAGTCAATCAGTATTCTATCTACAAGACGCCTTGTTGTGACATGTCTTGTACAGTCACCATTGCATCTCACGCCCCTACGGAATGACTCCGCCCTAAGAAATCACATGATCCACCCTGTTTGTGGGCATCAGGGAGAACTATCTTGGTAGACAGGCAAAGTCAAAGCACTGCACAGACCCCGATTTACCACACTTTCTGGAGCGTTGGGTTGACTGACACAATTGTGAGCATGAGAGGAACAATGGTGTTTTTGAGATACTCGAGCTAGGTGGAGTAAAGGTCACCAAACAGGATTTCGTTCAGGTATCGTTGAATCTAAATATTCCCAATGGAGCTTTCCATGTTGGATACTTCAACCATCTGTGATTTGCAGAGGACAAGACGAATTTCGCCGAAAGACGAGGGACCATCTTGGCTATATTGTTCCGCTGACGTCCATCTTGATATCATTCCATCTCATCTCCGCTACGCTCTCAGGCGGGCGTCGGCGAAGTAGAAAGCAATCTGGAGTGAGCGGCTAAAGGGGGTGACGATGGGAGTATTGCAGGGGGGTGGCAATAGTAAGTAGGGGGCTTGAACGCAACCATTGCCAATATGTAGGCGGCAATTTTTTTAAGGGAAGATATATACCTAGAGTCTAGATTGTAATTAGGAAGTGATTAGTAGTAAGTCCATCAATGTCAAGTCTATCAACAGCTTCCCTTCCAAACAGGCCGCGAGCCTGACGTGTACTCAAATGACTTCCCATTCAATAACGACACATACTGTCAACTTCGATAAGTAACCTTCACACCTTCTAGCCATCAGCTGGC
>JAABUQ010000232.1_pt1 | contig 125045 bp, 116 predicted proteins | sample 5560001 | NCBI WGS metagenome assembly JAABUQ01 (sample SAMN10711888, study PRJNA513371) | rock metagenome | isolation source: Antarctica rocks | place: Antarctica: Victoria Land, Finger Mt nord | collected 2015-12-18
ACGATCAAGCGCAATTCGGTGGCGGTCGTTACGGACGGTACGGCCGTGCTCGGGCTCGGCGATATCGGGCCGTATGCGGCGGCTCCCGTCATGGAGGGCAAGTGCATGCTCTTCAAGCAGTTTGCGGATATCGACGCTTTTCCGATTTGCCTCGCTACGAAGGACGTCGATGAGATCGTCGAAACCGTCGTGCGTATCGCGCCGATTTTCGGCGGCATCAATCTGGAAGACATTTCCGCTCCACGCTGCTTCGAAATCGAACGCCGTTTGCAGGAGCGCTTGCAGATTCCGGTCATGCACGACGATCAGCACGGCACGGCGGTCGTGATTCTGGCGGCGCTCATGAACGCTGCCCGCGTCGTCGGCAAAGCGCTCGAAGACCTGACGGTCGTCGTGGCCGGTAGCGGAGCCGCAGGCACGGCCACGATGAAGATGCTGTTGCTCGCGGGCGTGCGCGACGTCGTTCCGGTCGACCGCGCGGGGGCGCTCAATCGTACGGAACACTACGATAATTCGCATTGGACGTGGCTCGCCGAGCACACGAATCCGGCTAATCGTCGCGGGTCGCTCGCCGAAGTGTTGCGCGGCGCCGACGTCTTTATCGGGGTGTCAGCCCCCGGTATACTGCGGCCCGAGGCGCTCGCCTCGATGGCGCGCGATCCGATCGTGTTTGCGATGGCAAACCCGACCCCGGAAATCATGCCCGATCAAGCGGCGCCCTATGTCGCGGTCATGGCGACGGGGCGCAGCGACCTTCCCAATCAAGTGAACAATCTGCTGGCTTTTCCGGGCATCTTTCGCGGCGCGCTCGACTGTCGCGCGTCATCGATAAGCGACGGCATGAAGCTCGCGGCGGCGCGCGCCATTGCGGCGATCATCACCGACGCCGAACGTGGGAACGAATACGTCGTTCCCAGCGTTTTCGATACGCGCGTCGTCGACGCGGTCGCGCGAGCCGTCGCGGCTGCGGCGGTGGAAGAAGGCGTCGCGCGCCGCCAACTTCTCGTTGCCGAAGGAGAAGAGCTGCCGACGACCGCGTAAGGTCGGCGCCGGCCAACTGTATGCAAGAGTCACGCGCACGGGTTCTCATCGTCGAAGACGATCCGGATATCTCGTCCTTCGAGCAGCAGTTTCTCGAACGGGGCGGCTATCAAACGCGTGTCGCGTATACCGGACGCGAGGGTCTGTCGCAGGTTACGGCCTTCAAGCCGGACGTCGTGCTGCTGGATATCGGGTTGCCGGACATGTCGGGTCTCGACGTCTGCACGACGATCGCCGAGACCGCCGACGCGTACATCTTGCTCGTAAGCGGTCATTCGAACGAGGATACGAAGTTACAGGGACTCGGGCTCGGCGCCGATGACTTCATCAGTAAACCATTTTCCGGTAACGAACTTGTCGCTCGAATCGGGTCGTTTTTACGGCGCCGCGAGCGCTCGCGCCTGCGGGATAACGACGGCCGTTTGCAACTCGGTGACGCCGCGCTCGTGCGCGACCTGCACACGCTTGAAAAGAATAACAAGTCCGTCAGTCTGACGGCGCTCGAGTTTCGTTTACTCTGGTTCCTGGGTGAAGCCGACGGGAAACTTTTAACTCGCGCGCAGATTCTCGAGCGCGTTTGGAACGACGTGTCCGGGGTGCCGACGCGCGTCGTCGACGTGCACATTGCAGCATTGCGCAAGAAGTTGAGCGAAATACAAGCGGCGCTGCAGATTTCGTCCGTTCGGGGTATCGGCTACCGCCTCGACGTCCCGTGAACCGGGCGGCGACGCTCGCGGCGTTGCACGTCGATCCGAATGACCGCCGTCCGCTCTATGTACAGATCGCAGACGACGTCGCAACGCGCATCGAACGCGGCGAACTGAACGCAGGTGACCGGTTGCCGGGTGTACGCGAACTTGCCGCGCGGTTGCACGTCGGCGTCGTCACCGTCTCGCAAGCCTACGATCTGCTCGCCCGGCGCGGCCGAGCGATCGCACGCAGCGGACGCGGCACGTTCGTCGCGGCAGTGCCGCCCCCGGCGCAACCCGTTGAACGTCGCTGGGAGCCCGAGGTCGGCCGCGTCTCGCGCGCCCGCATGGAGGGCGTCTTGGAACGGCTCGCGCGCGCAGTCGGGCCGGGTACGATTTCCCTCGCGACCGGCCACCCGGCCCCGGAGACTTTTCCGCTGGCTGAGTTCGCTAAATGCTTCCAACGTACGCTCGCGGACGATCCGCCCGAGACGATGCAATACGCATCGGGTAACGGCGATCGGGAACTGCGGGAAACCTTTGCACAGGCGTTGCGCGCCCGCGGCGTCGCGGCGTCGGCGGACGACATCGTCGTGTGTTCGGGCGCGCAACAAGCGGCCGACATCGTCGCGACGACGCTGCTCGAGCCGCGCGCGGTCGTCGCTGCGGAATCGCCTTCCTACGCACCCACGCTCGGTATCTTCGATGCGCGCGGGGCGACGTATGTGGAACTCGTCTCGGGCGAGGGCGGCATCCGCGTCGACGACGTCGAGCGCGTCTTCGCCGAGTATCGGCCGCGACTCTTATACGTCAATCCGTTCGCGCAGAATCCGACGGGCGCCGTGCTCGGTGAACGGCGCGCGAAGGCGATCGTCGAGCTCGCACGCCGCTACGACGTCGTTATTTTGGAAGATCAGACCGGCTGGGTCTTTACGTACGACGGCGCCGCACCGGCGCCGCTCGCCAGTCACGATACGGACGGACGCGTCGTGCTCATCGAGAGCCTTTCGAAAACAATCTTTCCGGCCTTACGCGTCGGCTATGTCTACGCGCGCGGCGGCTTGCGCGCTCCGCTCGAATTTGCAAAGGCCCGGGCCGATTCGTTCACGTCGACCTTATCGCAGCGCGCGCTGTGGCGGTTTTTGAACTCGCCCGCATATGCGAAGCACCTGCGCGCAGCACGCACGCTCTATCGTTCGCGGCGTGATGAGTTCGTCGACGCCCTGCAGTCTGCGCTACCCTGGGCGCGCGTCGTGCCTCCGGCCGCAGGCGTTACGCTCTGGTTGCCGTTGCCCGCGCGCTTCTCTACGCTCGGCGCGTTCGACGCCTGCGCTCGCGCGGGCGTGCTCGCGATGCCGGCAGATCCATGGTATCCAACGCGCACGGGACCCGCAGCGCTGCGTCTCGGCTTCGGCGATCTCGACGAGGCGACGGCTCGCGAAGCCGTGGCGCGCTTAGCTCGCGCCCTCGCTTGAAAACGGTTCGGGTCCGGGAAGCTCTTAGGTTACTGAGCGAATTGCCGGCTCACGCATTATCGAACGGCTGGAGCGTCGGGCTGCTCGCCTGCCAGACGCTCTCAAAAGCTCGCATGTTTTTAGCGACGGTGCTCCGGAGATCCGAGGACCAGATCGAATCGGGCAGCGACTGGCTGGAAAAGATCTCGAGGACGTACGGTCCCTCAAAGCGCGCGCGGCGTAAGGCGGATACGAGAGCGCTCATCGGAATCTCTCCCTCGCCGATATTGCGTCGATCGGCACTGGCGCGCGGAGGCGCATAGTCGCTTGTTTGAACGACGAAGATGCGCTCACCCGCGCTTTCGATGACACTTTCGACGTTCGGCGTCTGCCAGATATTCCAGAAGTCGACGCAGAGACCGAAGTTGTCACGTCCGACGTCTTCTACGAGGCGTTGCGCATCTCCGAGCGACCATATCGCCGTGTCCGTATTCATCAACACCGGATTGAGCGCTTCTAAGGCGAGTCGCATTCCGAAACTTCCAGCGAGCTCGGCCAGATCCGCGAACGCCCGCTTACAACTTTCACGCGTGCGTTCGACGTTACCATCCGGGGCAGCGCCCGTAATGACGACGAACGGCGTTCCTTCTGGAACGTGCGGCGAGATCCGTTCGATGGACGCGCGCATATGCTGGAGGCGATGAGTCTCGTCGGACGGTTCTCCGACGAGACTGTCCTTGAATAACGAATGAATAGTCATCTGCACGGAACTGACGCGCAACTCGTTCTCCGCAATCGATCGCAGCTGCTCCGCGAAGCCGGCGCGGTCGAGCTTGAATTCGGTTACTTCGATGCTGGGTATGCCTAGCTCCACACAGAGCCGTACGTCTTCCTCGAACGACCAAGGCCACGTCGTAAATTCGCTGAGCCCAAAGGTGTAATCAGCCATCGCGCTACAAGCTGCCGGATTGCAGACTCATCGCGCCATCAACGTAATACGTTGCGCCGCTGACGTACGAGGCTGCGTCGCTTGCGAGAAAAAGGCAGACCGCTGCGACCTCTTCGGGTTTTCCCATCCGACGCATTGGAATCTGCGTAAGCAACGACCCATATTGTTGGGGATCGGCCTTCAATTCGGCGTCCATCGGCGTATCGATTGCGCCCGGCGCGACGTTATTGACCGTGATGTTACGCGGCGAGTTCGACGGCGATCGTTCGCATCAGCATGCGCACGCCGCCCTTCGTCGCGCAGTACGCCGCGTTGGTGGGCATCGTAATGTCTTCGTGAATCGATGAGATGTTGATGATCCGGCCGCCGTTCTTTTGTTCGACCATTTTTCGGCCCGCGAACTGACTGCAGAGCCACACGCCTCTAAGGTTGACGTGCATGATCTTTTCATAAAGGTCGAGCGGCATTTCCAAGAACGGCATCTTCTGTTCGATGCCTGCGTTGTTGACCAGAATATCGAGCTTGCCATAGGCTTTGCAGGCCGTCATGACGAGTTTCTGGACTTCTTTAGGATCGCTGACATCCGCCGGCACGGACATCGCGTTTCCACCGAACGAACGTATCTCTTCACACACGCTCTCAACGATGTCGGAATTTCCGACGTAGTCCGCAACGACCGCCGCGCCTTCGCGCGCAAATGCGTGTGCGATCGCGCGGCCGATGCCGGTGGCTGCTCCGGTCACGATAGCTACCTTGTCGCGTAGCACTTCTTGGCTTGTTGACGACTTTCGCGCTACGCGGTTCGTCTTGTTGCTTTTCATGCGTCCGCGTTACCTAGCGGCTCGAACAACGACGCGGACGATACCCTTGCATGCAGGCGAGTAATATACATAAATATGAGCGTTCTCTCCAACGGCAGACGCCGCAAAGTCGATATGGGCACGTTCGGCGCGGTTCCGCGTGAAAGGATCACCGGCTCCTCGCACGGGTCGATAACGGTCGTACATGGTCGAAGATGCCCCCCCCCCGATGCGCCACTCGCCGGCCTTCGTGCACGGCTGTAAGATATGTCGGGTCGCCGCAGCCGTCGCGATCTCGGGGAAGGTTCATACGCGCTCCTATCTCGGGTCGCTCACACGCATAGTACCATGCGCGTTCCCAGCGACGCGTGGGATCGCTTACATACAATCGGCTTTCCGAATTTTACCGCTTCCAACTTGCGAGTCGACGTAATGGACATTACATCCGTGATGTTCCTCGCGCTGTTACAGTCATATTGCAATGAATTGCGACGTTATTATCATCGGGAGCGGCGCGGGCGGCGCCACGCTCGCTCACGCGCTGGCTGCGACCGGGTTGAAGATCGTCGTCCTGGAGCGTGGCGACTTCTTGCGGCGCGAGAAGAAGAATTGGGACGTGAAGGCCGTTTTCACCGACGCCGACTATACGGCTGACGAGCGCTGGGTCGACAAGGACGGGAAAGAGTTTCAGCCCGGCATTCACTACTTCGTCGGCGGCAATACGAAATTCTACGGCGCGGCTCTTCTGCGATTTCGCGAGTCCGACTTCGGTGAAGTGGTTCATCATGGCGGACTTTCGCCCGCCTGGCCGATCCGTTACGAAGATCTCGAACCGTACTACACGCGCGCGGAGCACCTGTACGCGGTGCGCGGAGTGCACGGCGTCGACCCGACGGAGCCTCCGGCTAGTGCGCCGTACGCGTTTCCGCCAGTGCCGCACGAACCGCGAATAGCAGAACTCGCGGCCGATATGGAACGCGCCGGCCTACACCCGTTTCCGTTGCCGCTCGGCGTTCATCGCGACGACACGCACTGGGAAACGAGTGCCTGCATACGGTGCAGCACCTGCGACGGATTTCCATGCTTGGTCGATGCAAAAAGTGACGCGCACCTGACGTGCATGCGCCCGGCACTCGAATACCCGAACGTTACGCTCGTGACCGGCGCATACGTAAAGCGGCTAGAGACGAGCGCGACCGGCCGCGAGGTCACGGGCGTCGTCGTCGAGCGCGCGGGAGTCGAGGACCGCTATACGGGGAGCGTCGTCGTTCTTTCGGCCGGCGCGGTGAACTCCGCTGCGGTGCTCTTGCGCTCCGCAAACGACCGTCATCCCAAAGGCCTTGCGAACTCATCCGACGTCGTAGGTCGTCATTACATGGCGCACAACAATTCCGCGATGGTTGCGTGGTCGAAGCGCAAGAACGAGACCGTCTTCCAGAAGACGCTCGGCTGCAACGATTTTTATTATCGTTCGGATGATTTCGACTATCCGCTCGGGCATATACAAATGCTGGGCAAGTCCGACGCGGAGATGTTCCGCAGCGACGCGAAACTCGCGCCGCGCTTCGCGCTCGATTACGTGGCGCACCACGCGCTCGATTTCTGGTTCACGTCGGAAGATCTGCCGCTACCGGAGAATCGAGTGACGCTGGAACGCGACGGCACGATCCGGCTCAGCTACACCGAGAACAACGTCGAAGGCCACCATCGGTTGCTCGCCAAGGTCAAGAATCTGCTCGAGCATCTTGGCTGTGAGCCGCACTTCCTTCCCAACTCGGCCTACCTCGGCAAGAAGATACCCCTGGCCGGCGTGGCGCACCAGAACGGCACGGTCCGCTTCGGTCTAGACCCCGCGACGTCGGCGCTGGACGTCGATTGCAAGGCGCACGAACTGGACAACTTGTACGTCGTCGACGGCAGTTTCTTCGTTTCGAGTACCGCCGTCAATCCGGCGCTGACGATCATCGCCAACGCGCTGCGTGTCGCTGACCGCCTCACAGAGCGGTTCGCTGTGACGGCGGCATCGGCACCGTAGGGAAGGCGTATCCGCAGCGAAATATGCAGCGGAAGGGACCCGTATGGTTCAGTCGCGCACACCTCACCGCGCCACGTCCGCGGAGGCTTACGTAAAGCGCTGCAGCGACGAGCGTTCCCACAATAGGTGCAGTGAAATAAACCCAAACCGACGTCCAGTCGTGCACGACGAACGCCGATGCTGTCGTTCTCGCGGGGTTGAGGCTCATTCCCGAGAGCGGAGTCTCGAAGGCGATGAACGCTACTACGCAAATCCCCGCGGCAACGCCGGTAAAACCCGAGATCGGCGGCGGCGCGTTCGAGAACGTTAACACGACGATCATTAAAATGAACGCGATCGCGCTTTCGGCGGCGAAGGCGACGAGCGGACCCTGCGCACCCGGACGGGTGACGATACCATTGACTGGCGGCGCGACGAGCGCGCGTCCGAGAAGCGCGGCGATTGCGGCAAACCCGAGCGCGCCGCCTGCGAACTGCGCGAGCGCGTAAAAGAAGGCGTCGCGCGGCGCGATTTTTCCAAGCGCGGCGAACGCAAGCGTCAGTGCGGGATTTAGATGCGCGCCCGAGCGTGCGCCCCAGCGAGAGTACGTGATCGCAATTACCGTCAGCCCCATGATGCTTCCGAACGCCAACCGCCCGAGGATGGGATGCGCGGCCATCGCGCCGCGAAGCGGTTCCGGCGCACGAACGAGCAACACCGCGGCCGTTCCGGCGACGATCATGAACGTGCCGAGACCCCATGCCTCGATAAAGTAGTGCCGCCAGTGAAGCGATTGCGAGCCCATCGAACGGCATCAGTATAGCAATGCCGTGAGTCGGCGTCGGCAATGGCGCTTACACTGCATTCGTGCAGCATATGTTACGTTTGACCGATAATGTCGTCACGCAGATTTGTACTCGTGCTCACCGCGATTCTCATCATCGCGAGCAACGCGCGGACGGTGTCGGTCGCTGACGCAACAATCGTAGGCGTTGGAGACGTCGGTATGACCGTGAGCGACATGGATCGCTCGGTTGCGTTCTATTCGAAAGTTCTCGACTTCACCAAGATTTCCGATGATGAGATCAGCGGCAGCGCGTTCGAGCGTTTGGAAGGCGTTTTCGGGGCTCACGCTCGGGTTGTGCGCTTGCAGCTAGGCAACGAGATCATTGCGCTTACCGCCTATTTTACGTCCGGCGGCAGGCCGATCCCGATTGATTCCGCCAGCAACGACCGCTGGTTTCAGCACATCGCGATCGTCGTAAGCGATATGAGCCACGCTTACGCGAGATTGCGCGCGGCGCACGTCGGCTACGCCTCGACGGAGCCGGAGCGTTTGCCGCAAACGATTCCAGCCGCGGCAGGGATTACGGCATTCTACTTCCGCGATCCCGACAACCACATCATCGAAGCGCTCCAGTTTCCGCCCGGTAAGGGAGACCCGAAATGGCATACGCCGCGAGGCGACGCCCTGTTTCTCGGCATCGACCACTCCGCAATCGTCGTGGCGGACACGCGAACGAGCCTCCGCTTTTACGTCGCCGAGCTCGGATTCACGATCGCCGGTACCAGTGATAATTTTGGAACAGAACAGGAACATCTCAACAATGTCGAGGGTGCTCGGCTCCATATCACGACGTTGCGTGCCGCGAGCGGACCCGGGATCGAATTGCTGCAGTACCTATCGCCTCGCACCGGCCGCCCGTATCCCGCTGGCGAACGCGCCGACGACTTGGTGCATTGGCAGACGCAACTCATCACGCGGGATGCGGGCGTGGCGTACGCGGTGGCCGTCCGAGATCGCGACCCAATCGTCTCGAAAGGTCAGGTCGATGTGGGGGCAACGCCGCTGCGTTTCCGCTACGGCTTCTTGGTGCGCGACCCCGACGGGCACGTCATGGCAGTTATCTCGCGGTAGGCGGCCGGAGGCATCCGACCGCGTTGCGCACAATCGCGACGGAACGCACGTCGTCGCTGCCTCATGCTTCCGGAAGCAGCACCGTCGCGTCTCCACGTTCCGCGAGTCGACGCACAACCACTGAGCCTGAAGAACCTGAACCGCACCCAATGTAATCGTAATGTGCTTGTAACTGCGCTCTCAGTTGTTCTTGATTTGCACGGACGCACGCTAGGGCATCATCATCTCGCTCGAGGTTCCTAAACGCGATCAGCGTGCGGTGTTGACGATCGTGGATCTCGCACGTCAGCGACGCCAGCGCACTCGTGCAAGGGCCGGGTCGGTATCGCCGATCGAGTAGTACACGTGCAGATCGTCATCGACCTTAAACGCCGAGCCCGCGAAGGCGAGTTCTCGCTGGTCTGGTGCGTTGCGCGACGCGCTTATCAATGGTTCATCGGGGCGTGCAATAACATTTCCGCAAGCCTCGTCGAGTTCGCACCATCCGATCTGCCAACGTCCGTCGCGCGTCGAGCCGTTATAGAGCAGGACGCGCGCCCCGTCGGGTGCACGCAAGAACGCTACCGGGCTCAAATGCCAGGCGTCGAAACGATCGGAGCGAGGCCGCAGCACGTCGTCACCGATGGTCCAGGGACCACTGAGGGACGGAGCCGTTGCCGTTGCGTTGAGCGATGCATCGTCGCGTTCGACTTCGTAGAACATCGTCCACGCGTTGTCGCGCCGTACGAGCGTTGCTTCCTTCGCTGGAAGTGCGTCCGCCGGCAATACCGCGCCGAACTTGGTGAGGGCTCCGCCCGGCGGCCCGGCGGCACGCAGCATCGTGCTGCGCTTTGCGACGCCGTCCCATCCGGAATAGAAGACGTGGAGCAGTCCCGCATCTTCGACGACGGTCGGATCCTCGACACCGCCAAGATCGACGGCATCGGGCCCGGGCACGAGCGAAGGCGCTGCATCCAGTTCGAACGTTATGCCGTCGGTCGAGGTTCCGTGGAAAGCGCGCGATATTTTACGTTCCGGGTCGTCGTCGAGGCGCGGCACTGCGCGCACGAAGATGTGGCGCCCGTCGTCATAAACGAACGGGCTGAGAATGTACTCGCCCTCAGTCGCAGGACCGCCCGTGAACTGAAGCGGGGTTACGTCGACGAGTTCGGGCCTCACGCGCCTTGACCCGTGTTTTGCATCAGACCTCCATCGAGCGTGAAGCTGGTTCCGGTCGCGTAGTCGGCCGCCGGCGAGGCAAGCCAAAGGACAAGTCCGGCGACCTCGTCCGCGCGGCCGGCGCGCCGCAGCGGAATCGTATCTTCGTCCTTCCGGAGTTGTTCTGGATCGTCGATATCGCGCTGGTTCATCGGAGTGAGAATCATCCCCGGAGCGACGCTCACCGCGGTGACGCATTCCGGTGCAAGTTCGAGGGCGAGGCAGCGTGTCAGATTGCGAAGTCCGCCTTTGCTCGCGCAATATTCGCCGGCGCCCGCACGCGGAAGCTCTTCATGGACGGACGTGATGTTGATGATTTTCGCGCGCACGCCGGAGCGATTGCCGTCGAACGCCGGCAGCCGGCGCAAGAATGTGCGCGCGCACAGGAAAGGTCCGGTGAGATTCGAGTCGATTGCGGTTTGCCAAGCCGCAAGAGTCATGTCCCGTACCGGGACGCCGCCTGCATCGACGCCGGCCGCGTTGACGAGCAACGTCGCGGTGCCGAGCGCGCGTGAGGCCTCTTCGAAGTAGCGTTCGACGTCTTCTTCGGTGCACACGTCAAGACGTCGCACGAAGGCTCGTTGCCCGGCTGTTTCGACGGCGGTTTTCGTGCCTTCGGCCCCGGCCGCATCGTGCAGATAGCTAGCGGCAACATCAGCTCCCGCAGCGGCAAAAGCGCGTGCGACGGCCGCGCCGATCCCGGAATCGGATCCGGTAACGATCGCGACTCGGCCGGCGAGCAGTCGGGGCGTGTCCAGGGTTCCCTGCGTTGCGCTCACGCGCGCAGCCTCGCGTTGTGGTTCACGAAGCGACCGCGGTCGCATCGGCGTCCGTGGCGCGCGACGCATTCGGATGAATCGCGGACAAAGCTTCTCCAAACGTCCAGATCGAGGCGCCGAGCAGCGTGATGTCTTTGAAAAGGAATTGATCGATCATGGTTCCCGGAGAGAACCCCGGTGTCGTAAAAATGAAACTAACGGTACCGAGGAAGATTACGATGGCCATCGCACTTCCCAGCGCCGAGAGGCGGGGGGAGAAGAGCCGGGCCGCAATCAGTAAGCCCGTTGCAATCTCGAAGATCCCAAAGAAGTTTGACGTTCCCGCAACTCCCAGGACTCCGTTCATCCATGCGAACAACGAGCTATGCGTCACGAGCGGCTGAATCGCCGCTGCTTCGGCAGCCGTAAATTTCAGGCTGCCGATGACGACGAGGATGAACACGAGCCCGAAGCGAGTAACGACGCTTCCAATGTGCATCGCTCGCTGCGCCGTCGGTTGGGAAAAGATTGAAGCGTCGAGCGTTGCGGTTCGGGAATGGGTGCGGGTTTCCATCGAAAACTCCATTCGCACTGACGTGCGCTTCCGAAATTATGTGTCAGCCTAGCACAGCTTCGCGTAGCTCCGATGTAAGGGCGCCTACCGGCTCGCTACTCGATATTGTTTCGCCGCAGGCCAGAGAACAACTACCGAGGCTCGTGGTCGGGCGGGATTGAGGATTTTGAAGTCTGGACCGTTACTGCACATCGAGTGTTGCGATCATACCCTCGGTATCGTTGTGTAAGAGACAGTGGCCGGAATTATCGATGCTCCCGATCGGTAGTAGTACAGTAACGCGGTAGTGCTGAAGTTAGGTACCGCGATGCGAATAGGGGGCAAAGTGCTTTAGAAATCGCGTGATGTATAAGGTTCGCCCGATGATAACAAGAGGCGCGCTACGCACCGGGCTTACCTCGATTCTACGATAATATCGGTCGCTTCATGGTAATGGAGCTTACAGCACATATTTAAGCGAGATCGTTCGAACGCACAGCCGGCGAGGTCGTCGTTGAGCTGCGCCTCATTCGTGGCCCAAGAATTCGCACCACACGTTGCGCGCTCACCCACGCGATGGCAACGCGTCCCGGTTCAGTCGTAAGTTCGCCCGCGATGCCGATCAGGACGTTAAGAACGGCTTCGTTATCGTCATCGGCGGTACCGAGAATCAGAATGCTTGGCAACGTGCAAACGCTCCCTATCCGGGAATGCGCCGGAGCAACGCCGCGACCTCGTCGTGCGATTCGAGTATTTCGAAGCGTAGATCGTACGAGCGCGTTTCGCCCGGCTCCAGAAACGGCAACGTCCCGCGCTTTTCCGCTTCGATCCGGCCCTCGACCGTCGGACAGTTGGCCGGCTCCATTCCCATCACGTAGGTGCCATAGCCGAGCATGCGCCACGTGAACAGCGCGGGCAACTGCGCAGGATCGAAGCGGACCGCGAGCGCGAGGCCACGTCCGTCGCGCAACGTCGGGTTGGCGAGGACCGCCGCCGCCAAGCCGTCGTCACAAGCGATGGCGGTGTGGATGAAGACCTGCTCCTTAAATTCCGGATCGGGTGGCCCGCCGCGGTTCCATTCGCTCAGGCCCGCTTCGGCCTGCGCGTCACGCGGCCGCATCGACGACCGCGCGACGTGCAGTTCCGCCGCCTCACCCAGGATCGGGAAGCCGCCGTTGCAGTGGTAGAGAATCATGTGCGGCCGGCGAGAACCGGCGTCGTTGGTCACCTCGTCGTGCAGCTCGATGCTGCGGCCCCCGAGATTCGTGCTCAGACGTCGCTCGAGGCGGAAGTTGTCGCCGAAGACGCGCGTTTCGCGAAACGTTCCGCGAATGTCGAAGCGGCACTCGTCGCCGTACCACGTCGTATCGTACGCTACGTTCTCTGCGGGCGTTGCATTGATGCGGCCGTGCAGCCCGAAGCTTCCCCATTGATCGCGCCCTGCCGGACCGAAGTTGCCCAGGCCGCACGTCGTGAACAAGCCGCCGAGGAACGTACGCAAGAACCCCTCGCCCTCCGGCTCGTAATACGCCGGCGACGCGACGTCGTTGCAGGACTGCCAACAGAGCGGAACACCGGCGTAGCGTGCAAACGAAACGTCCAGCGCCCGATCCGCAAGTGCTGTGAACCTCAGTCCGCTACCCGTCGCCACGTCGAAAGCGCGCACGCCGTTTCTCTGGCCTGCCTGCAGCACAACGGGTGTAATGCCGCCGAGCGCAGCCAGCCTCCCGATCCGCCTCTCGATTTCACCGCGCGAGTATTCGCGACCGTACAGGCGCGCCATCAATCGGGCCCCTTCAGCATGGAAACGGTATTCCCCGAAATGCAACGAGGCCACAAGGTATCTTCCCTCGGAATCTTCGCGTCGTATGGTCAATCACAAATCACCAAGGCGCTGCCGCGCGAATGTGGAAGAATTCGGCAAGCTCCTAGCGGTTATCACATACTGCGCGGCTCACGTAAGCTTTGTTACCGCGGAGCAAGAGATATTTCGCGAGACCTATAACGGGCGCAATGCAAAACGCTCTCGCGTCGGACGTCATCTACGCCCCAATGACCCCCGAAGCAGAGACGTCGCTCGTTACTTACGGCGCCAAACGGTTGGTGCAACGGTTGTTGACATGAGCCATGGCATGCGGTGAACTTCGAGATTGTGAATCACTCGTCGCCCGTTTGCTTCAATTTCCGGCTGAGCCTCTTGGACGCCGACGACAATCTCTGCTATTGACGCATCCAGCTGCGTCAGGCCCGAGAGTCGACGTGTGATATCGGCGAGCGTCAAAGAGATGCGTTGTCGACGCGCACTGTCGAGCGCGCCCCATTCGGCTCGGGTCGCCTTATAGCTTGCGAATCTGGCGCTTCCGTCGGCTTGGCCGCCTCCGCTGAATCCTCGCATCGCTAGCCGCTCCGGCCAAACCGCTTCCAGCGCCAGAGAAGTAGCCGACCACACCAATTGTTGCATCGGCAGGGCTGTTCGCATTGCAGAAATATTTTGTTTCATCTTCCGAAGCGGGCTGCCGGGTATGATGCTCAGCGCGCGAAGCAGCGCGTTGCTTGGAAACTCGAAATCGAGCGGTCGTAGAGCGACATGATGTGCCGCGGCGATGTCGATCAGGTTCCCATCGCGATGGACGACCAAAAGGTTAGCAGGCTCTACGCCCAGAGTGTTGGGAACCGAATATACTTCGGCGACCTCGACGCCCGTTGTCAGGGATTCGATACACTTCTCTGACCGCGCTCGTAATGCGGTTAGCGTCGCGCGCGTCCACGATCGAAAAAGCGAAGCGTTTTCGTCGCCGTCAGCCAAGTTGGCAAGCGGTGTTTCGCCGATATCGCCGTTACGAATCCGCGCCATCAGATCTTTTGTTTGCATGACTCATCTTTCGAGACGCGATTACAGCTTGCGGCAGACAGAGGTTATGCCCAAACGCGTCCTGTACGAACCACCGCGTGGAGCAGTTAAGCTTAATCGCTGGTCCCCCTCGCGGTCCTCGCATACAGGTTGCCGGTATTGTCTTCACTGCGCGCCTCATCGACAAGTTGCGTGCCTCGCTTCCGGGCGGCGAGCTAAGCGGCTACTTCCCGTTCACGGGCTTCAGCGAAGTGTGGGCGTACTACACGGGCGTCGACCTGATAGAACTGCAGCACGTCGTCGCGCGCACGGCTTCGGAGCACGAGGTGGAAAACTGGCTACTCGAGCGTACGGGTCACCTCGACCGGATGAAGTGCAACGAAAAATTGGAGCGCTTCGATACATCCCGCACGCCCGAATCGATGCGCGAGGCGTTCGAACGCACCTATCCGTCCGAATTACGCGCGGCGCATCCGCTTCTATTCGACCTTCTCGAAGCCGATGATGCACGGCTCTACAGCTGATGGACGGCCTTCGACGTAAATAGAGGAGCGCCGCGATCCGGCGCCCCTCTTTTCAGGACACTAATTGACGCCGGAGGCGTTGCTCGGGTAGGGTACGGTGCCGAGGATACCGTTCCAGAGCAGGCCGTTGTAGAGGGCGGAATCGTTTTGGTCGGCGGCGTTCCAGCTGAGGTGAGCGGCGCGGGATTGCCGCTCCCACCAGTCGCCCGTATGCAGCGAGCGATACACGCTCGACTTCGGTGCCATTGAAGCATTGCGGCACGAGTTTGGGATCGACCGGGGGCTGACAGAGCGAACCCGGAGAGGCGCCGCACGTGCGAAGCGGTCGCGTATTTCTGGTTTCAAATTCGATCCTCAGCGATAGGGCAGCAAAGAGTAATCCGGCTAACACGTTATGAGAAAAAAATTAAAAATCGTTTAACATATGATTTAAGGCACGATCGCGCGGATCAACGGGCGTTCAACGTACCGGCGACCGCGGGTTATACGATAATCTCTCGCAGATGTCCGCTCTCAACTTCGTAGACGAAGCCACGCACGCGGTCGCGATGCGGGAGAAACCGATGTCCGCGAACGCGCGTGATTGCCACGCGTACCGCGTTATCGAGATCGTTAAAGGCCCCGAACGGATACGGCGGCGGCTGCCCGGCGTCGGCGGCAATCTCGGCGCGTAAGGCGGGCTCGTTCACGCCGTGCAGCCCGCAGTTGGTGTGATGCATGAGGATCACTTCTCGCGTTTGCAGGAGCCGTTGCGACAGCACGAGCGAGCGTAACGTATCTTCGGTAACGAGACCGCCCGCGTTGCGGAGGATGTGAGCTTCACCCGAGTCGAGTCCGAAGATTCGAAACGTATCGATCCGCGAATCCATGCACGTTACGACTGCGACGTGCCGGCTCGGGATGACGGCGCGCGGCCCTTCAAAATCCACTTCGTGCGTGACGGCGTTGCGCAGGAGTTCTTCGATTGCAGAGTTCACATTGCGGCACTTCCCCGAGCCGCTGACAACGCTTTCTGCGAAGTGTAGCCGGGGCGAACGTTAGGAACGTCTTCGTCGGATCATGCAAGTCGCGCAGAGGACGGAGTGGCCGCAGCCAGTAAGCGAGTGCGGCCCCGGTTCGAGGAGTCCCGATGCCCCCTTCGCGCGCGCTCGCCATCGCCGCTTTCACCCTGCTCGCCTCACTCTCTGCAAGCGCCTCGCGCGCCCAAGCCGCGCCCTCGGTCGTGTTCGATGCGCCGGCGGGTACGCGGGCGGCGGGACCCGTTTCGCCGGGCGAACCGTTCAGCCGAATCTTGCCGTCGGGACGGATCTTGCATCCGACGGGTGTCGACGTCGTGGTCGGAATGAACGCGCTCGGCGTAACGCTGACGCCCGAGGGGCGTTACGCGATCGTTTCCAACGACGACGAGCGCGACGGCCCTGCGACGAGCGCGTTCGACGGCGTAACGGCCGGCGGTTATTCGCTCGCCGTCGTCAGCACGGCCACGATGCGCGTCGTGAGCCGCTATCGTGCGCCGGGCGAAACGTTCTTCGTGGGCCTCGCTGCCGTGCGCGACCCGCTGCGGCCTGCGAGCACCCTCGTGCTCGCGGCTGGTGGTCCGTCGAATGCCGTCTATGCGTTGGATATCGATGCGGCGGGGCAGCTCACGCCCGACGCCGTGCATACGATCGCGATTCCGGGACCGAGCGACGCGCGGCTGGCGAACGCGGGCCATGCGTTTCCAAGCACGCTGGTCGCCGATGCGAGCGGCGCCCGCGTCTACGTCGTCAATAACCTCGGCAACGACGTCGCAACGATCGATACGGCAACCCGCACCGTCGTCGGCGCGCCTGCGTCTGCAGGCTACTTTCCACTCGCTGCGGTCTTGACGCCGAACGGTCTGCTCGTCGCAAACGAAGGCTTGATGGAATACGGCGAATTGCCCTCGCCCATTGCCGCACCTCCCTTCACGGCGCCGGCTTCGGCGATCGATCGCTCGTCGTCGCTTTCGCTGCTCGCGCGAGCACCCGACGGCACGCTCGCGAACGTGCCCGCGGCCGCGGTTCCGATGGACCGGCCGCCGGACGGCATTCGCCAAGTGGGCGGCGCGCATCCGGCGGCGATCGTTACGATGCATGCCAAACCGTACGCGTTCGTCGCGATGAGCAACGTCGATCGCATCGTGACCGTCGCGCTCGGCCCGCAGCCGCGCGTAGCAGGCGGCACGGAGCTGCGGCTCTACGATCGCGGTCCCTACGGCACGCAGCCCGACGCGCTCGCGCTCAGCCGCGACGAGCGCCGTCTGTATGTTGCGCTCGCCGGTATCGATGCGGTCGCCGTGCTCGACACGACGAGCCCCCTGCATCCGCACCGGATCGGCCTCATTCCCACGGGCTGGTTCCCGAGCGCGCTCGCGCTTTCGCGCGACGGGCGCTTTCTGTACGTCGCGAACGCCAAAGGTTTCGGTGAGGACCGCGACTTCGCGGGCGGCGGTGCCGGTCCGGTCGATGCGCGCGGGCATGTCGAAACGGTCGCCCTCGATAGTAACACGATCTGGTCGACGCTCGAACGCATCGATCTCAAAGCGGTCGACCTGCGCCGGACGACGCCGCTCGCGCTCTCGTATCTGCGCACGCTCGCGCCCGCGCGACCGAGTCGTGTCGTCCCGCAGGAACGTCTCGGAATGCCGAGCACCGTCATCAAACACGTCGTCGTGCTGCTCGAGGAAAATAAGACCTACGATGCGATGCTCGGCGATCTGACCGATGCCGCGGGGGTCCCTTACGGGCCGGGCGACCCCGGCTACGTCGCTTTCGACGCGAGCGTGACGCCGAATCTCCACGCGCTCGCGCGAACGTTCGCGCTCGCCGGAAATTTTTACGCCGACGCCGAGGAGTCCGACGCCGGTCATCAGTTCGCCGCTGCCGGCATCGCGAGCGTGTTCACCGAAAAAACGTTACTCGTAAAGAAAGGCCGCCGGCCGCTCGTCAACAAGAACGAGGATCCCGAAGATTATCCACGCGCCGGCTACGTCTTCAATTCGCTCGCAGCGCGCGGGTTGACGTATCGCGACTACGGCGATCTCGTGCGCGTATCGGGTTATGACGAAGGCGAAGCCAGAAGCGCGCAGACGGACGATCCGGCATTCGCCGGTGCGAGCGACGCAGCGGCGCCGACCCGCGGTCTCGGCGGCCTCTACGCGCTCGACGTTCCGGCGCTGGGCGTCCTCGCGGGCCACATCGACCTGAATTATCCCGGCTGGAATCTGCGCATCCGGGACGTCCGGCGCGCTCAAGAGTTTCAGCGCGATTTCGACCCACTCGTCAGGGCGGATCAGATGCCGGCCTTCACCTACATCTGGCTACCGGCCGATCATGGTGGAGCGGGACCCGATATTCCCGCCTTACCTGAAGAAGTTGCCGACGGCGACCGCGCGCTCGGGCAGATCGTCGACTACCTCACTCACATTCCGCAATGGAGTTCGACCGCGATCGTGATCATGCCCGACGATGCGCAATCGACGCGCGACCATATCAACGAACATCGCTCGTACGCCGTCGTCGTTTCGCCCTACGCGAAGCGTCATTATATCGGTGGCGCCCATCTCTCGACCGTCAGTACGCTCAAGACGGAAGAAGAGCTGCTCGGGTTACCGGCGCTTTCGCTCGGCGACGCGCTCGCCAGCGACATGAGCGATTTCTTCACGCCCGTCCCCGACGTGACGCCCTACGTGCACGTCGATGCGGCCGCTCAGGTTGCCAGCCGCGAAGGAAGCCGCATCGCGCGCTTGCTGATGCAGACCGATCAATCGGCGCCGGACGCGGACTCCGATCGGACCGCCGCGCTGATCGACCTTTCACGGCGAGCGGACCGTCTCGCGCGAGGCGAGGCCGCGCTCGCACCGGCCGAATACCTGCGCGAGCAACGAGCGCTCTACGTACGCGCGCTCGCCGTCGCGCAGTCGACCTGAGGTTATGCCGCGCTCGAACGAGAAAGGCGCTACGTGACCGCCGCACTTCCCGAATTGAAGGCGCCTTTCGTGCGCGGCGACGCAGACGCGCTCCGTGCGGCGTTCGTCGTCCCGCCGACGCAAGGCATCGCAACCGTTGCGCCGATGCACGGCGAGTCGCATGCAATCGCGCAGCGCGCGGGCGAGCAGTTCGCCGTGTTCACGAGCCGCCTCGCTGCGGCGGGCGTCAAAGTAGCCGTGCCGGAGAGCGAACCCGGGCGGCTCGGCTCGCTCTGCGCCGATCTCGCCGTGATCTTCCCGGGGGGCGCTTTTATGATGCGTCCGAGCGATCTCCGCCGGCGGACGGAAGTCATGGCGGTCGAAGCGGCGCTCGGGCGCGCGGGGGTGGCGGTCGTCGGCCGTATCGAATCGCCCGGTCTGCTCGACGGCGGCGACGTGTTACGCGCCGGCGACAACGTCTTCATCGGGGTGCCGCGTCAACGGCGCGCGGAAGTCGGCATCCCGGTATCCGTGCACGGTAATAGCCTCGGCCGGGAACAACTCGCCGCGTATGCGCGCGCTGCAAATCTCAAGGTCGTGGAGGTCGCAATGAACGCGGACGTGCTGCGTTTGCGCTCCGTTGCGTCGCTCGTCGATGCGGAAACGCTCGTCTACGCGCCGGGCGTGCTCGACGGCAGCGTGTTCGCCGGCTTGAAGTTGATCGAAGCGCCGCGCGGTGAGGATTACGGCGCGGGTGTCCTGACGCTCGCTCCGCGCAGGGTACTCGCGAACCTCCGCTTCCGGCAGGCGACGCCGCTTCTGCGCAAGGCGAAGATTGCGGTCGAATCGATCGACCTTTGGGAGTTCGGCCGGCTCGGGATAACGCCGTCGCTGCTCGCGCTCGCACTCAAGCGGGAATGAGCTCTGCGTGCGCGTAGCGATTTTCTCCGATATTCACGGCAACTTGCGTGGTTTCGAGGCCTGTCTCGCCGACTTACGCGAGCAGGGCGGAGCCGATGTCATCGCCGCCGCCGGCGATTATTGTATAGATGGTCCGCAGCCGGCGGAGGTCGTCGACCGGCTGGGCGAACTCGGCGCCTTCTGCGTGCGCGGGAACACCGATCGCATGCTCGCCGACCTTACGTTCGCGGGCGCGAGCGAAGCGGCCGCGGAATTCGATTGGTATCGCGAGCGCCTCGGTGAAACGCGGCTCGCATGGTTACGCGCCTTGCCTTTCGCGCTGAATTTCGGCGCAAGCGCGAGCGGTCTGCTCGTCGTGCATGCGAATCCGAAAACGGACGACGAGCACATTTGGCCCGACGCTTCCGACGCGATACTGGAACGCGTTACGGCGGGGGTCGTCGAGCGCACGATTGCATTCGGACATCTCCATCTGCCCTACGTGCGCGTCTGGCGTGACCGGCTCTTCATCGACGTCGCTTCCGCCGGGCTTCCCAAAGATGGCGACGCACGCGCCAATTACGCGCTCCTCACGGAGCGTTCCGGCGGTTGGGAAGTCAAGCATCGCCGCGTCGCCTTCGACGTGGATCGGGTCGCACGCGACATCGAAAAGAGCGGCATGCCCGAAGCCGCCAAACGAGTCAGAGTTCTACGCCGCCATCGCTATAAGCAGCTCGACGTTGCGATCCCGTAGCGACGCGCCCGCTCTGCGGGTCGCTGGGCTCGGGAAACGCTACGGCACGTTCGTCGCCGTCGACGACGTCTCGCTCGTCGTCGAGCGCGGCGACTTCTTCGGCTTTCTGGGTCCCAACGGCGCCGGGAAGACGACGACGATCAATGCGATCGTCGGGCTCGCGACGATTACGTCGGGCACGATCGAGGTCTTCGGATACGATAACGTCCGCATGTGGCGCGAGGCTCGCGCGCTCATCGGACTCGCGCCGCAGGAATATAATTTCGATCGCTACCTATCGATCCGCGACGTCCTGATCTACCAGGCGGGCTATTTCGGCTTGCGCGGTCGCGCGGTACGCGAACGAGCGGATCGGCTGCTCGAAAGCTTCGGACTCACTTCGAAGGCCGGCGACACGTTCGTGAAGCTTTCCGGCGGCATGAAGCGCCGCCTTACTCTCGCCCGCGCGATGATTCACGAGCCGCAACTGCTCATCCTCGACGAGCCGACGGCGGGTGTCGACGTGGAGTTGCGGATCGAACTGTGGCAGCTGCTGCGCGACCTCAACGCCGCGGGCACGACGATCATCTTGACGACGCACTATCTCGAAGAAGCGGAATCGCTCTGCAAGAACATCGCCATTATCGAGGGCGGTCACATCGTCGCGATGGAATCGACGGCGCGGCTCCTCGCGCGTAACGGCGTCGCGACCCTCAGCGTTACGGTCGCGCCGTCGGTGAGCGGCATTCCCGCGCCGCTCGCTGCTCGCGGTGCACGCTTCGAGGCGGCGACCCAAACCTTCCACTTCGAGGGTATCGCGCCGTCGGCGATTGCCACGGCTCTAGCCGAGTTGCAGTCGCACGGTTATACGATCGAAAACGTCGATTTTAAACGCTCGAGCCTGCAAGACGTCTTTTTGGAACTCGTGAATCGCGGATGATGGACTCGCTCGGCTTTCGCAATCCGGTCGGACTCGCGACGCTCGTCAAACGCGAGCTCGTGCGGACGTACAAAGTGATCAATCAGGTCGTTTGGCCGCCCATCATCACGACGATCTTGTACGTGCTCGTCTTCGGACTCGGGCTCGGCAGCCGCGTCCAAAACGTACAGGGCGTGCCGTACGCGGCGTTTCTCATTCCGGGGCTCATCATGCTGCAGGTCATCGACCAGACCTACGGCGAGTCGTCGAGCTCGCTGTTTCAAGGCCGCTTCATCGCGTCGGTTCAAGAACTGCTCGTCGCGCCGCTTTCGGCGGCCGAGCTCGTGACGGGCTTTGTTGTGGCGGCGGTTTTGCGAGCGCTGGTCATCGCGCTCTTGATCCTGGTCGTCGGCTTCGTCATGGTGCGCACGTACCCGCATGACTGGGCGCTGTTTTTCGGAGTGACGATCCTCGTTTCGGCGCTGTTCGGCGCCATCGGAATCATTTTCGGATTGCTCGCGGAGAAGTTCGATCACATCGCAGTGTTCACGACATTCGTCATTACACCGCTCGTATTCGTCGGCGGAGTGTTTACGTCGGCTCAGTTTTTGCCGCCGCTCGTGCGGCAAGTGTCGCTGTTCAATCCGATGTTTTATATGATCGATGCATTCCGGTACGCGTTTACCGGCCGCAGCGACGTGCCGCTGGCCATCTCGCTCGGGATCGTTTCGTTTCTGACCGTCGTTGCGATCGTGGCGGCGCTACGCATGACCGCGACCGGTTATAAACTACGCGTGTGAGACCTGACGCTCAGTCCGGTTTCGGCTTCGAAAGATAGAGCGCGATTGCGATGAGCGCTATCCCTATACCGAGATAAAGCACGTCGAGAGCCGACTCCGGATCCGTGTGCAAGGCGTATTCGAAATAGCGTACGATGAGAATCAGCAAGATCACCTTGGCGAGCCGCTCTTTGAGATCGTCGAGGTTCTTGACGACTAAGATCCGGCGCACCGCTGCTTGCGATTCTACGATCTTGAGATCGCTGACGAAGAGTTCGTAGATACCGATCGCAAAGATGAGCAGCACGAGCGCAAATAAAAAGCCGTCGATAAAGCCGGCCACGCTCGTTACGATCCCGGTGCGAAGTTGGAAGCGCGCGGCAGCCGTGAGGTGCGCACTTCCATACTCGCGGACCGAACCTGCGAGCACAACCGCATCGACCGCAGCGACGTAAAACATTGCGAGCGCTCCGTAGAGGCTCGCAAGGACGGCGATCAACGTGAGGAAGCGACAGTTCCACAGGAGCCACTCGAAGGCGCTTTTGAGCGCTCTCAACGCCTGAGCTCAGAAGAACGGATTGTGAGCCCGCTCTTCTGCGACGGTCGAGGGCGGTCCGTGACCCGGCATCAAGACCGTCGCATCGTCGAGCGCGAATATCTTCGAGCGGACGCTCTCCAGAATGTCGCGGTACGTGCTGCGTTCGCCGAACGCGCCCCCGACGGAGCCTGCGAAGAGCGTGTCGCCCGTGAACAAGGTGGAACGGAACATAAAGCACGATGAGCCGTCCGTATGGCCCGGCGTATGCAGCATGCGGATCGCGGCCGCCTCGCCGAACGGTAGCTCTTCGCCGTCGCGGATCGGAAGCGCCGCGCGCCCCTCAGCGCCGATCGCGGCCACGTCGGCGCGATGCATCACGATCTGGGCTTGCGGAAAAGCGCGCGCAACGTCCGCGGTCGCGTCACAATGATCGGCATGTTTGTGCGTGATGAGGATATAGCGTAGCGCGTAGGGCCCTTCGGCGATGGCGGCGAGTAACGGCGCCGGCAATCCGGCGGGATCGATAAGCGCCGCCGTTTTACCGTCTTCGAGAAAAAAAAGATAGCCGTTGGACGGATGCGGGTCGTGCGGATGGTGTCGCACGTCGCGCGGCAGCGCGACGGCTGGATGCCAACGTTCGGCGGCCGCGTCCGCAAATTTGCCGGGGTCGAGTCCGAGTGCGGCTGCAAGCGCCCGGGCTTGCGCATCGTCCGGAGCGCGCTCCCCACGCGTCCAAGCGCCGACGTCTATGAGCGGAAGCCCCGTTTCCGCTGCCAGCCGGGCCTCGACCGTGCCCGTTCCGCGCATCGCTTTGCGCAAGATATCGTTGAATTCGTCTTCGAGCATGCTTGGCACGCCTTACAGCGCCGCAACCGGGGACCCTGCCGGTACGGTCGAAGGCGAGGAAATGGAACGCGTCATCATCATCGGCTCCGGGCCTGCCGGCCTGACCGCCGCAATTTACTCAGCGCGAGCGAACCTGCAACCGCTCGTTTTTGCGGGCTATCAGTACGGCGGTCAACTGATGTTCACGACCGAAGTCGAAAATTTTCCGGGCTTTCCGAACGGTATTCTCGGGCCCGAACTGATGGAGCACTTCCGTGCTCAGGCGGAGCGTTTCGGCGCGAAGATCGAAAATGTCGACGTGACGCAAGTCGATTTTTCGGCGCGCCCGTTTCGCGTCTGGGCCGGCGAGACGTTTTACGAGGCGGAGACGGTTATCGTGGCGACGGGTGCAAGCGCGCGTTGGCTCGGCGTTCCGGGTGAGGAACGCCTGCGCGGGCGTGGCGTTTCGACGTGCGCGACATGCGACGGAGCGTTCTTCAAGGGACGCCGTATCGCCGTCGCCGGCGGCGGTGATTCCGCGATGGAAGAGGCGCTCTTCCTGACGCGCTTCGCCTCGCAGGTGACGGTTCTGCATCGCCGCGACGCGCTTCGCGCGAGTAAGATCATGGCCGACCGCGCTTTGGCGCACCCGAAAATCGACTTCCGTTTCAATACGGCGGTCGACGAAGTTCGTGGCGGCGAAGGCGTCGAGCGGCTCGTCTTGCGCGATACGCTTTCCGGCGCGCTCAGTGAGTTCGAAGTGGATGCGCTCTTCGTCGCCGTCGGTCACGATCCCAACACCGCGATCTTCGAACGCGAACTCGAACTCGATTCGATTGGATACATCGTATCGCCCGATGGCGTGCATACGAACGTCCCGGGCGTATTCGTTGCCGGCGACGTCAACGATATCCGTTACAAACAGGCGATTACCGCTGCCGGCATGGGTTGCCGCGCGTCGCTCGAAGCCGAACGCTATCTCGAAGAACTCGAATCCGAGCGCCTGGCCGCCGGTCTCTCGCTAGCGTAACAGGTCACGTAAGCATGAGCGCAACGGTTACACCGCCGGCGTAACGGGCCACAGCGTCATCAGTTCTGCCGTTTTGCCGTAGTTCTTAAAGGGCCACGCAGCGCGTTACTAAGATGCCGATGGTGGACCGAAGGGGTATGAGATAACTCCGACCGAATGGCGCCCAGACCAACACAAGTGCGATATTTGGTTCGAGGTCTTGCAGCCGGCGAGAGGGCTTTGCTCGTTGCAAGTCGCAACGACGGCGTGCGCGTCATGAATGAGCTTGCGCGTGAAGCGGATGTGACCGGCTTGGTGACGAGCGCTCGTACGCGACGGATTTTGGTGAACGCACACGGCGGCGTTGATAGCGAGCGAGACGCGTGGCGGTATATGGGATCTGCACGAGTATCGCGCGATCGCCACGGGTACGCGACGAAGTCCTATCGTTCGCATGCGGCGGACCGTCGATGCGTTTTCGCGAGATAATGTTGGTCGGCACAACTCGCAAAAGCCATGCAGAGAGGGTTGCGCACTCAGTGCGCATGGAGAAGCAATGAGCACAGCATGATGCACCGAATAGGCATTGCAGGGTCGATCGTAGCATGCTGCTTTGTTGGTGGCAGTGCGACCCATGCGACGCAACGGTTCGCGGCAGTTCCGCCGCAGCCGCTCGGGGTCACACTTTTGCCGCGCAGTATAGTCGTGACCGTTGCCGCGGACGCTGTCGCAGTCGCTCCGGCAAGGGAGGCGCTCGTGCGGTATGCTGTCTTAGGTGCCCCGTTAAGCAACTTCGTTACGACCGGAACAGTCAACGCCCCCCGCAATGACGTTCAAATTTTGTCCATAGAGCACGCGATATGGCGTCTAGAAGAAGGCGGAGTTCCTGCGGCGGAGATCACTGCGCGCCGAATTCGACCGTTTGACTACAACGGTGCTCCTCAGGCCGCCGTCGGCATTCTCTCGGTGAGGATGCATGACCCGCGCGCGGCCACGGTCGCGCACGTCTATGAGATAATGGCGTCCTACGATCCAAACGTGCAATATTTGGATACATTGAATAAGCCGCCAAATTGCGCACAGTTATTGCGCGAGGCCAAACTTCGGCAATCGTAAACGCAAAGGCGAGTGCGGCCGAACTATTAACTGATTTCGGGCTACGCGGTACGCGCTTCCACGTGTTGCAGGCACGCAATGCGCCTCCAAGTGCCACCTACGTTCCCGACGTGTCTGATCAACAGCCGCTGTGGTGCCACGCGTTGCATGCTTCGATCCCGCTCGCTACAGACAGCGCAGTCAATCCTCCTATCCCGGCAGTATCGCAAGCGCGAGCGCAAGCCACCGTCGGCGTCGATGGCGTGCTCTTATGAGTCAGCGCACACAGGCTCCACTTTCGCAAGACTTCATCGAAGTAGCTGATCCGTTTGGAGGCACGACTACTGGATTACCCTTACGCGTGCGCGTCGATAGGCGCATGCGGGCGGCAGCATTCGGCGCCAAATCGACAGTCGCCCTGCGTAGGGCGGACGCATGGCTTATACGCTTCAGCACAAATTTCCAGACCCCGGAGGCTCTACGTACTTTTATGAACGATTTAGGCACATCGGCGAAGGATGTAACCATGCGAGCGTCGCCTAGTGAATATACGCCGCAGGTATTCGTACGGGTTGTTCATGCGACACGCTGCGAAGTAAGCGCGCTTATCGCGAGGTTACATGAGCGTGCCGAGCAAGCCAAGGTAAGCATTCGTGGTTTGCACGTCGTTGAATTTGCTGTTTCTTGCAACGCGGTGTCAAAAGCAGCCTTGGTGCGTTCTGGCGAGTTGGCACGTTCGAGTGCTGAACGATTCGCACGGGCTACGGGCACGCGGCTCGGTTCTTTGATCGGCATCGTCGCCGGACCAACACTGACATCGATACGATGTGGAATGGTGCCGCCAACCGTTAACGCTCTGGCGGACGCGATCGCACCGGCTCCCGCCTCGTACGAAGATTTACCGAACATGTTCGGTTCCGTTACGGCGTCTATCGACGTTATCTATGCGCTCCGCTAGCGTGGTGATTCAGGAGTTCGTTAATGAATGCCCGACGATCTCGGAAAAGATCACGTCGGCGGCTGCGGTCCATATGAACGGCTTGGCCACCGTGTTGTGTTGCTCGAGATATTCTCGAATCGCGTTCGGGATTAGGTACGCTCGAGGACCTTCCGCGCCGAATCCGGCGTCGTGTGATCTCTCCAAAGAAACGTTCAACTTGGTTGAGCCAGCTCGCGCTTGTGGGCGTAAAGTGCAAATAAAGCGCGGATGACGGGCAAACCAACGCTTGACCTGCGGCTGCTTATGCGTCGCATAGCTGTCGAGTACGAGATGGAAACCCAGGTCAAGGGTATCTCGGTATCGATCCCGCGGAGGAAGCGCAAAAACTCCTGATGCCGGCGACGTCGTTTGAAAGCTGCTTTGCTACACTGTAAAGCGATATTCGCCCGCTCCACAAGTTGTTGCGCCGACTTCGGCCGACGTAACGCACGCAGTAATTCTGCGCGCTCTTCATCAGTCACACTGAGCGCGCGAAGCGGGCGACTACATGCTATAAGCAAGTCTAACACGATGCGCTCAATTAAGCAGCGAACTGATGAATCACCACTCTAGCATCCTCAGCGCTATGTTGCTGATCGCATGTACGCCGGCGGAGCACGTCTCGCTTAAACGCGAGGATGTACCGCGAGTCGCCGTCAAGATTCCGTCGGCTGTCGTCGACGTCGTCCCGCCCGCACTGGCGCCGCGTCCTGAGCCGTCGCCGGTGGACGGATTCGTCTTTGACGGCCAAACGCTTTCAGTGGAAGGTAGCGCAGAGGTTTTGGCCGATCCCGACGTGGCGTACTTCCACACCGAACTGAGTGCCCGGGACGTCCCCATGCGTTTCTCGCAGCCGATGCAATTAGCCGATGCAGCACCGATAGTGAGGGCGCTCGTGGCTGCCGGCATTCCTGGCGCGTCGATTCACCAAGCGTTACGTGACGACCCCTACCGCTCAGGACCGTCGCAAGCGGGCCGCCCGGGAGCGATTGACATAACTTTTACGGTCGTGCATCCGTCTGGCCCGGGCATTCGGCGTTTAGGCGAAGTCATTAGTCAGGCAAGCGGTTACCCAGCGTTCCATGCATTTAGCGATGCTGTGTATGCGCGGGCAAATTGCGATGAGGCCTATGCGGCAGTAATCCGTGAAGCATTGACAAATGCGCATCGCGTAGCGGTAGCGCAGATCGCCATGAGCGGCAGACGTGTCGGGACAACGCTGGGCGTCGAACAACTCACACTAAATGAGCGGCAAGGATTGTGCGGGCTCGGTAGTACGATCGGGCCGCAGCAGCTAGTGTTTCGCAACGTGGAACCGGCCGACGCAGGGAAGGTGGTCGTTTCTAGCACGCTGAGAGTAACGTTCGAAATTCTCTGATGAATCATCGGACTACGACCTCTACGAGCTTGGCCGCGCGCGCAGCTGGCGATCCGCAGACGGGCGGCAACCCTTAGCGGGACGCTTCTTGAAGCACCTAACTTATAAAGCCGCCTTATTGTCGTACCGCTTCAGGGGCGAAGCCGGCGAGGATCTCCTCCGTCGTCGGCGACCCACGTTTGTAGAACGCGATTCGGCCGTCTCTGCCGATGCCGACGACGGTGCGGTTGATAACGCGCAGGGGGCCGAAGCCGATCGCGGCGTCGTATTGTGCCGCAACGCCGAGCCCGCGATCGACCAGCAGCGGCGCGGCGAAGCCGTGCTTGCTCTTAAAACCTTGATGCGATTCGGCGCTGCCGTTGTTGATTGCGTAGACGGTGATGCCCGCTTTCGCGTAGCGGGCGCCGTCGTCGCGAACGGCGCACAGCTGTGCCTTACACCCAGGCGTGTTATCCATCGGATAGAAAATCAACACGACGGGCCCGCGTCCGAGAGCCGATGCCAGCGACCTCGACTGTCCGCGTTCGTCCGGCAGCGTAAAGGCGGGAGCCGTATCACCGGCTTGGAGCTTGGGCATCGTCAACCTCATCTGCTGCGAGCGATAGGCGGTAATGATACTCGTCGCTCGGCGAACCTTTGAAGTAGTCGGCGCCGGAGATCGTTTCGACGCGCTCCAGCCCGAGCCGTTCGACGAGCCGGATCGAGCGAGTGTTGCGCGTGTCGATGTATGCCTCGATCGTCGTCGTCCGGGCGCGTTCGCCCAAATATGCGAGGACCGCCTCGCACGCTTCTCGTGCGTAGCCGCGGCCCCAGGCGGCGAGTCCGAACACGTAGGCAATTTGCGCGTTGGCTCCGTTCTGCGAGAGTGAAGTCTCGACTGTCCCGAAGGGAACGGCGGGGCTCTCGCGCCCGGCCACGGCCCAGTTCCACCAGCGCTCGTCCGGGGCCGCCGGGCCGGCAAACGTTCGACGATACCGAGCTTCCAGATCGCGCGCGGTAGCCGGCGCATCGGTCGGAATATAGCGATACAATTCGGGATCGCGTAGCGCGTCGTAGAGCGCCCGCGCGTGCTCGACGCCGAGCGGCACGAGCACGAGCCGCTCGGTGACGAGTGCGCCGGGCCGCGCCGTTACGGGCGTGCGGTGAGCTCGCGTAGCGCCGCGTCCAGCGTCGTAAATTTGAAGCGGTAGCCGGTTTCGAGCGTGCGTCGCGGAAGCACGCGTTGCCCTTGCGTTACGAAGAGCGCACCTTCACCGAAGACGAGCGCGACGGCGAACGCGGGCGTCGGAAGCCAAGCCGGCCGATGGACTGCGGCGGCAAGGGCGCGGGTAAAGGCGGCGTTGCGCACGGGCTCGGGCGCCGTCGCAGCGAACACGCCGTCGCGGCCGTCGATCGCGTGCAAGTAGATGCCGACCTGGTCGGCGATGTGAATCCAAGAGTACCACTGCTTCCCCGATGCGACGACACCGCCCGCGCCGAGCTTGAAGAGCGGTAGCAGTGCTGCGAGCGCACCGCCGTCCGTGCCGAGCACGAGGCCGGTACGGATTTTGGCGACACGCATCCCGTAGCGGGCCGCGGTATCCGCCGTCGCTTCCCACGCGACGCAGCTCTCCGCCAAAAAGTCTGTCCCTGCGGGACTCGACTCGTCGAACGTTATCTCGGGGCTAGTTCCGTAATAGCCGACTGCCGACGCCGAGATGTAGCCCTTCGGGACGTCGGATAGTGCGCCGAGCGCGCCGATCAGTTCGAGTCCCGCGTCGACGCGGCTGGAGCGTATCTTCGCTTTTGCGGCGGCCGTCCAGCGCTGTGCGACGGGTTCGCCCGCCAAATTGACGACGGCGTCTGAGCCCGCGCAAGCGGCGGCGGCCGCCGCCGGGTCGCGTAGCGAAGCCGTGCCGACCGCGTCGCCGCGCGCTCGTAACGCCGCGGCGAGGTGGCGACCGATAAACCCGGACGCGCCGATAATGGTAACTTTCACAGTCCCATTAGACGACGGGCAACGACGGCGGCCCTACTCCGCTTGGGGCGATACCGACGGGCCGGGCGACGGCGCGATGCTCGTCGGTGCCGGAGCCGGGCTCGGAACGGACGCCGTCGCAGCCGGGGAAGCGAACGCAGCGATCCCAGCACCGGCGGCGACGAGGAGGAGCGTCCGCAGGCGCTTCGTGCCGGCTAGCGGCTTGCGGGCGACGGGAGCATGCTCGGGCTTGGGCTCGCCATCATGCCATGATGCCGGCGATGCTTGTGAGAGGTCATGCTGCCCGAACTCATCATGCCGGAGGGCATGGGCGACGCGGCGCTTTCGGTGTTCATATTCGTTCCGGGGGCTGCGCCCGAGGGCGATTTGGAAGCGTGCATTCCGGCAGCTTTATAGTTCTGAGTATCAGCGGCGGACTTGCAAAGATATTTGCCGTGTTTCGTCTTGCCGTAATAGGAGTCGCCGGGCATGTGATACTTTTTCGTGCTGGTGTTGGCCCACACGACGGGATCTCCGCTCGCGCACGTGGGCATCGCGGCCGTCCCCATGGACTGTTGCGCGAACGCGGGCACGCTTACCGCAAACGAAGCCGCGATCGCAAGCGCTACGATGAATCGACGCATTTTGAACCTTTCGTCAATGAAGATAACAGCCGTACAACGCGCGCGCACCAGGATCCGTCGCGCAGGAATTCGCCGTATGTGACGAGATGCTCCGGCGGTGCGTGTACTCGTGATCGGTGCAGGGCCGGCCGGAGCGGCCGCTTCGATCGAACTTGCCCGCGGTGGTGCGGACGTGCGGCTCGTAGAAAAAGCGCGCTGGCCGCGCTCGAAAACGTGCGGCGATGGGATCTCGCCGCCCGCCGTGCGCGAAGCGATTTCGCTCGGCGTTTCGCTCGCCGACCGGCGCCCGTTACCGCTCGGCGAAATCTCGACCCCGGGCGGAACCGTGTTTCGCAGCGGGTGGCGGCCGGCGACACCGTGGGGCACGATCGTACCGAGGGTCGAGTTCGACGCTCGGCTCGTAGCGAGTGCCGTTCGTGCGGGGGCCCGTTTCGACGATGCAACGCAGGTGCGCGAACTCGAACTCGGTGCCGGCGGACCGCGCGCGACCTTAGCAAACGGGGCCGCCGCGGGCCGCGAACGTTTCGACGCCGTCATCCTCGCTGAGGGCGCGACGGGCTCGCTCGCCGCTAAGCTCGGCTTCGGCCGCCATGCGTCGCGCCTCGTCGCGCTGCGCGGTTATGCCGACGCAAGCCGGCGGCTCGACGACGTCTTCGGGTTATATTTCGAGCGCGGCGTGGCTCCGGGCTACGGCTGGATCTTCCCGCTCGATGAGCGGCGCGCGAATGTCGGGCTACTGGTCGACGAACGCGCCGTCCGCCGGCGCGGCGGCGATTTGCGCGGCATGCTCGAACGCTGGATGCGCACGAGCCCGTCGGCGCGGGCGGTGCTCGACCCGTGGAAGCCGCTGGATGCGGTAACGGGCGGCGTCATTCCGACCGGCCGGCGCCGCCGTACCGCGCCGGGCGTCTTTCTGATCGGCGATGCGGCGGGCGTCGCCGACCCCTTCTCGGCGGAAGGCATCTACCAAGCGATGTCCTCGGGACGCGCTGCGGCGCAGGCGCTGCTGCGCACGGGGCCCGGTCGCTCGGCCGAGCGCGCCTACACGCGGGCGCTGCGACGGTTCGATCGCAACGCGCGCGAAGCAACTCGCCTGCGGCTCGGCTTTGGACTCGTCATCGATCCTTTGGCGCGGCGCGCGCTGCGCCGGCCGGCGCTGGCGTATCACTTGAGCTCGACCGGGTTCTTCATGAAGGATAGTCTGCCGGAATTTCTGTGGGGAATCGCGCGCGCTTGGTAGCACAAGTTACGTCACGAAGGCGTCCGAATGCGTAGCGTAGGCTCGGGGGATACCGTCTGTGGCGCTCATAAACCGGCTGGCTAAGCTCATCGTCGATCCGGCATTTCGCAATCCGGGCCTGATGAAGGTGATCTTCGCGATCGACGACGTGACCGGCATCGATCTGGTCAAGACGCTCGCGCCCTTCAAGTTGATGCCGGCTTCGGCCGAACTCTTCCAGCGCAGCTTCGCGCACTTCGTCTGTGGTGAAGAGATCTCGCTCGCCTGCGCGACGGAACTCTCGACCATCGCGCCCGACCGTGTCTCCGCCAAATACTTGCTCGTACAAGCGGGAGAGGAGCAAACGCACCTCGAGCACTTCCGCACGAAGCTCGATCAATTCGGGCTCGGCGAGGAACGGTTATCGCGTTTCGTCGCCCCGAGTTTCAAGAAATTCGGGGATGCTATTCAAAAACGGTTGGCCGCCGGCGACTACGTCGGCGCGCTCGTCGGCAATAACGTCGTCGTCGAAGGGCTCGCAATCTGTTTGCTCGAGATGGGCTGCAAAGATCTGCGCGCGAATTCGGACGAAGTCTCCAAGTTTCTCGATTTCGTGCTCGAAGACGAACGTCATCACGTCCGTTTCGGCGAACGCCGGCTTAAAATTTGGAACGAGCAGGGCCGCGTGCGCGAACGCGACGTTGCCGACTTCTATGGCGAAATGTGGTCGTACGTCGAGGGCGCGATCGCGGAGATCCCCGACGTCGTGGATTCGATGGGAATACAGCCGGCCGATTTGCTAACAGCGTCGAAAAATTTCTTCGAGGCGCGCTTAACGGCGGCCGGTTTGACGATCGCGGCGTAACCTGCTGAGCGCCGCCCATTAGCGTAAGCCGGTTGGGCTTGGCCGACTTGCCACTACAACCGGTGACGGGTGACCCGGATACCGGTGAAAACGATACATGAGCGAACACTGCGGCCATGAAGGGTTTATGATTGCGCTGACACCCGCGATTCGCGAATTTGCGACGAGCCCGCCCGCCGATTCTGCGGTTGGTCGCGCAAAAGCGTTCGGTTACGACGTGATTGCGCTAGCAATCAAGTTGGCGACTACCACCCCGGACCAGCGACTCGACGCACTCGACGCACGAATAGCCGATGCACGCATTCTTCGCGCCGGTCTCGAGTGAGTATTCGCTCGATCATACGAGGCCTCATAGATTCAGACGTGCAGTTCGTCCTTGTCGGAATGGCTGCGGGCCAGATTCACGGGTCTCGGACGCTTACCGAGGATGTCGACATCGTTTACAAGGACGACTCTGAGAACGTCCTTCGGCTCGTGGCCTACTTAGAAAGCGTCGACGCGCACGTAAAAGAGCTTTGGCCAAATGAAGGTTATGCATCGGATTTCTCGATCGAACGTCTTCTAGCCGAGAAAAGTCTTACGCTCGGCTCGCGTGAAGGCGAAATAGACGTCCTGCACCGTATCGATGGCATCGGCGGATACGACGATGTGTTCGCCAGCAGCGAAATCCTGACCGTCGACGGTCGCCGGGCACGTATCATCACGATCGACGGATTGATCGTGTCGAAACGGGCGGCGCAGCGGCCGAAAGATCGCTTGCATGTCGTGGAACTCGAAGCGATACAGGAGCTTAAAGCTAAGGACACGTGACCTCTCTACGCTGGCGTGACCGGCCTCTCCATTGATCGGCTTACGCGAGGAACGATCGTCGCCTTACGAAATGGGCCGGCGGCCGGGTTGATGGTCGCGGCGTAAGGTCTAGGAATAGAGCAGAAACCGTTCGCGTAGCGCTTCGAAGTCGTGCGTGGCCGGCTCCCATTGCTTGAGAATGGCATCCGCATCCAAGCCGTCGGCGAGCCCGCGACGCAAGGAGTCCGTTCCCCAATCCTTATCGAGACCCGCGGGGTTGTGTACGCTGACCGTCGCCGGACTGATCTTTCGGACGGCAACCAAAATCTCGACCGCGGTCCGCACGGCGCGAAAGACGCTCGGATCGGTAATGACGAGCTCGACGCCGGTCAACGTCTTGCCTTGCCAGAAACCTGCGAGCGGTGCCCAGGCGGTGGCGCGAAAGTACACGCCGGGCAAATCGCGTGCGTTGAGCGCGCTCGCGAGCCGCGCGCCGTCGAGTTTATAGGCGCCGGCGTACTTAAACGGTTTGGTGTACCCCGTACCGTTATTGATGCCGGCGGAATCGATCAGGCCCGTTGCCGGATAGACGAGCGTCGTTTCCCATTCGGGAATGTTCGGCGACGTTTGCACCCATTGCAAACCGGTGTCCGGCCACAACATCGCGCGCGTGTAGTCTTTCATCGCCACGACGCGCAGCGTACAGTGAATATCGAAATGATCGTTGAACAGCGAGGCCAGTTCGCCGACCGTCATTCCGTGCCGCACCGGAATGGCGTACAGCCCGATGAATGACGCGAACCGCAGGTCGAGCACGGGCCCTTCGACGACGGAACCGCCGACGGGATTGGGACGGTCGAGCACCCACACGGTTTTACCGTACGTCTTGGCCGCTTGCATGACATAGGCGAGCGTCGAGATATACGTATATGCACGATCGCCGACGTCTTGGATGTCGTAGAGCAGCACGTCGACCTCTTCGAGCATCGCGCCCGTCGGATGACGCGTTGCGCCGTACAAGCTGTAGACGGGAAGAGCCGTGCGATCGTCGATATACGACTTCACGTATTCGCCCGCCGGCTGGTCGCCGCGTAATCCGTGTTCGGGCGAATAGATCGCCTTGAGCGCGATCTGCGGGTTGCGCCGCATCGCATCGACGATCGTTTCCAGCCGCGACGTGACGCCCGTTTGATTCGTCACGATGCCGACCGGCCGTCCGCGCAGCTCGCGCCACGTGTCGCTCAAAAAAACCTCGTCGCCGAGCGTCACGTTCGCTCGTGGCAGCGGGGCGCATCGTGCGGCTTGCGGCCGATGCTCGAGCGCGAGCGCGGCAACGCCCGTCGCTAGAGCGCGGGTAAATTCGACCCGGCGCATCAGTGCGAGATCGGTTCGCTTCCGGCTTGCTCCGCGACGACGCGCGCAATCGCCGACCAATCCTCGTGCGCGTGACCCGTTGCCATCGCCGACAGGAAGCGATCTCGCACGACGCTCGCGAACGGCAGCGGCACCGCAAGCTTTTCAGCAGCTTGTAAGAGGAGACGATTGTCCTTCAGCCCGAGCGGAAGCGCGAAACCGGGCGGCATGAATTGTTCGTTGACGATAAGATTCCCGTACGTTTTGTAAATGGGTGCGTTGAAGAGCGTGCTCGTAAGCAGGTCGAGAATTTGGGCTCGATCGACGCCCGCTTTCCCGGCCAGCGTAAAGACCTCGGCCAGGCTTTCGATCACGCACGTGATGAGAAAATTGCCTGCGAGTTTGACGAGATTCGCTTGCGCCGGCTCATCGCCGAGCCAGAACGTACGTTGTCCGAGCGCTTCGAAAATCGGCTGCGCCCGCTCGTGCGTCGTCGTATCGCCGGCGGAGACGATGAACAGCTTCGCGGCAGCCGCCGCTTCCGGACGTCCGAAAACGGGTGCGGACAGATAGCGTTGGCCCCGCTCCGCGTGAGCCGCAGCCAGGCGTTCGGAACAGGCGACCCCGATCGTGCTCATCGAAATGTGGAGGCCGTCTTTGGGCAGGCCGGCCGCGATGCCGTCGTTACCGAAGACGGCGGCCTCTACGGCTGCATCGTCGGCGAGCATCGTAATCACGGTACCGGTCGACGCCGCGGCGGCCGGCGTCTGCGCAACGGTCCCTCCCTCGCTCGCGAAGGACTCGGCACGTTCGCGGGTCCGGTTGTACGCGCTGACGGCGTAACCGGCCTTCGCGAGCGCGCGCGCCATACCGTTTCCCATGGCCCCGAGGCCGACGAATCCAAGCGCTAATTCGGGCATGACTGCGTTTCCTTTCATTAGACCGAACTTACAGATAAGTTCGGATCAGACGAACTCCGCAGCGGTGCCGGCCGGAATCAATCCGGCGGCGGCGGCGAGTTTGAAGAGATTGTCGATCGCGGCGATCCCCTCGTCACCGAGATCGATCGAATAGTCGTTCACGTAGAGAGCGATATGCGCTCGCATCACGTCCTCATTCATCTCGAACGCGTGCTCGCGAACGTACGGGGCGACGCGGGCATCGTTCGCGCGCGCGTAGGCGAGACTCGCACGGATCGTCGCGTCGATGCGCTGCGCCGCTTCCGTTGCCACATCGCGGCGCGCCAAAATAGCGCCGAGCGGAATCGGGCGGCCGGTCTCGCGCTCCCACCATTCACCGAGATCCACGACCGCCGTCAATCCGGAGTCCCGGTATGTGAAGCGGGACTCGTGAATGATGAGTCCGGCTTCCACCTCGCCGCTCGCGACCGCACGGGCGATGCGGTCGAAACGCATCGGCACGATTTCAATCGGCGCTCGTAACGCGAGCCGAAGCAGCAGATACGCCGTCGTCATCGTCCCGGGAATCGCAATGCGAGTGTGCGCGTCGAAATCCTCCAGTGCCGGAACGCTGCCGCCCGGTCGCGCTTTCGCTACGACGAGGGGTCCGCAGCCGCGACCGAGCGCGCCGCCAGCGCGCAGAATACGATAGTCGCGCAGCAGAAACGGTATCGCGCCGTAACTGACCTTCGTCAGCGCGAAACGTGCGCCGCGGGCTGCCTCGTTGAGAGCTTCGACGTCATCCAGGACGACTGCAACGGGCTCCGCATCGGGAAGCATGCCGCGCGTCCAGGCGGCAAAAATGTACGTGTCGTTGGGACACGGTGAATAGGCGAGTGTGAGCGCCGTACCGGTGCTCACGCTACGCAGCCGAGCCGGTCGAGTACGACGCCGAGGCCGGCGGCCGCTGCCCGCGCGCCGGCCTCGAAGTCCCACTCCGCTAGACTTCGCTCGCCCACATAATTCGATATTCCGCGCACTTCCAGGGCGGGAATCCGGGCGAGCGTCGCGGCTCGTAGAACGGAGAAGCCCTCCATCGATTCCACATCCGCAGCGTAACGCTCGCGCAAGCGCTGCGCGGTCCGCTCCGTCGTGGTGATCTGGGTGACGGTGAGACCGCGTCCCGACCGCAGGCGCGTGTCGGCCGCGCGGGCCAGCAAACTTTCATCGCCACGGGCATGTGCGACGAGTTGCGCGCCGCCGGGTAATCTCAGTGCGCCGCCGCCTTCGAGACCGAGCTCAGCCAGCGTCTCGTCCGTAATCAGCGTGGCCTCACCTATTCGCGCGCGGCCGCGAAACGCTCCGCCGATGCCCGCGTTGATCACCGCATCGTAGCGACGGCCCGCAAGTTTGCGAGCCGCTCCCGCTGCCGCTTCGACGGGACCGACGCCGCAGGCGAAAACTTCGACGCCGTTGCGGGCAGCATGATGCCGCAGTTCGGGGAAGAGCGCGCAGATCACGAGTATCATCTAGTGCTTGGCTGCGGAGATCCGCGCAAGAATCCCACTCGTCTTTTTGCCCGGCTCATCGTCGCTCATCGCTGAAATGACGCGTCATTCGGCGCTCTTCGCTCCTCGATCCGGACAAAAATCCTTCGCGGTCTTCTTACACGCATCTCCGCAACCAAGCACTAGCGGACGCCGATAAATTTATGCGTTTGCAAGCCGAGCCGTAAGCGTCCGGGATTTGCCTTGACGGCCGCGAGCGCGAGTGCGATGTTGCGCGGCTTATTACCTTCGGGTTGCAGAAACGTCGGTACCACGCGCGGTGCGAGGGCCGCGAGCCATTCGCCCGGGACGCGCCCGTCGACGATGAGCTTCACTTCGTTCGCGCGCGCCGCCATCGCCGGATGTAGGCGTTCTTTGGGCGACACGGTCAGCCAGACTCCAGCGGGCAAGTCGACGGGGACCGTGCCGTTCGATTCGATATGAACGCGCCGGCCGTCGGCAAGCAGCGCGCGCACGAGCGCACTGCTCTCCGTTTGTGCCAGCGGTTCGCCACCGGTCAGCACGACCATCGGGCAATCGCCGCCGGCTTCACGCACCCGCCCGACGACGGTGTCGATAGCCGCGAATTCCTTCACGCTAAAATCGGTATCGCAGAACCGGCAGTTGAGATTACACCCGGCGAGCCGCACGAACACGGCCGGCGTTCCCGTCCACGTGCCTTCACCCTGAATGCTGTAGAAGATTTCAGCGAGCGCGAGCATCTTCGACCCGTACGACGGCGCACGCCGTAGCGGTTTCCCACACCACGATTTCGTCGAGCCCCGGCAGCTGCGGGGCGAGCTCGTTCCAGATCCACAGCGCGATATGTTCCGCCGTCGGATTCGGCAGGACGTCGTTGAGCGACGCGTGATCGAGCCGTTCGATCACGAGCGGCTTCACGAGCGAGGACAGCTTGTCGAAATCGAGGACCATGCCCTGCGCGGAACCCTGCGTTTGCAACGGACCTGCGATCGTCACATCGAGGCGGTACGAATGTCCGTGAAGGCGCCCGCATTTGCCCGGATGGTGCGGCAAGACGTGCGCCGCCTCGAACCGGAACTGTTTACGGATCTGCACGAGCGGGTGAGGTTCGCGCTCGCGCAGCGCGCGTCCCTTAGAGCGAGCCTCGCGAATCCATCGCTTCGAGCCGCCTGCGTACGTCGGCCAGAAAACCGCTCGCGCTCGTGCCGTCGAGCACCCGGTGGTCGAGCGACAAGCAAACGTTCATCATTTGCCGCATGGCGATCGCCTCGTCGACGACGACGGCTCGTTTGACGACCGTCTCCATCGTGACGATCGCCGCTTGCCCTGCGTTGATGATCGGTTTCGACGCGACGGAGCCGTTGGCACCTGTATTGTTAACGGTGAAGGTGCCCCCGCCGAGTTCTTCCGCTGCGAGCTTCCCGCTGCGCGCGCGTTCGATCAATTTCCCGACGGCGAGGGCGAGACCAGTGATCGACAGCGTATCGGCATCGCGGATGACGGGCACGACCAAATTCGTTTCGAGGCCGATGGCGATGCCGACGTTCACGGCTCGCTCGACGAAGATGCCGTGTTCGGTGAAACGCGAATTGAGCAGCGGATGCGCACGCAACCCCTGCACGACCGCCGCAATGAAAAACGGCAGCAACGTCAGTGGATAGCCTTTCTCGCGCAGAAAGCGATCTTTCTCGCGCGCGCGCCAGGCCACGAGTTTCGTGACATCGACCTCGACCATCGTCCACGCGTGCGGAGCCGTCGCGAGCGACTCCGTCATCCGCTGCGCGATCAGCTTGCGGGCCGGTGTAAGCGGCACGAGCGTGCCGGGGACCGGAGTTCCGTAGGTCGAGCGCTCGTGCGGCGGTTCGCCCGTGCGTGCCGCGACCGAAGGCGTTAGCGGCGGCGCGACGGGCGCGGCGGCGATGGCGGTCGAGTTCGAAGCGGGTGAACCCGGCCCCGGGGAGGCGGGCATCGCGCGGGCGGCCGCCGCGAGCACGTCTTGCGCCGTGACGCGACCGTCGCTGCCGGTACCATGCAAGACCGCTACGTCGACCAGATGCTCGCGCGCCAGCCGTCGTACTGCGGGCGACATCCGCCGCGCAAAGTCGGCGCTTGGCCCCGCGCCGGAACCGTTGCTTGCAGCGCCGTTTTCTAGCTTGGCACCCCCTGCAGCGCCGTAACTCGAGGGTACCGCCGCTGCGCTGCCGTTCGCAACCGATGCTCTTTCAAGCGGCTCCTGGAGCGCCGCTCCAACCTCCTCGATAATTGCGATCGGGGCTCCCGTAGGCACCGTTTCTCCCGCCGCAACGATGATCTGCGCGAGCACGCCACCGACAGGAGAGGGTACTTCGGCGTTGACTTTATCGGTCGATATTTCGACGAACGCCTCGTACTTCTCGACCGCATCGCCGACCCGTTTGAGCCACTGCGCGACCGTCCCCTCGGTAACCGTTTCTCCGAGCTGCGGCATCGTAATCGTCGTCACTAGTGAATCACCATGGCGGAAGCTACAGCCACGGTTCGTGCGTCCCTTCATAGACGTTGCGATACAGTTCGTCCGGTGTCGGGTACGGTAACGCTTCCGCTTCATCGGTTACGCGATTGACCTCGGCTAAGACGTCTTTCTTCATCTGCGAGATATCGGCCGCCGTCAGGATGCCGCTCTGGACGAGACACCGCTCGTAGCGTGGGAGCGGGTCGCGATGGCGGTTGGCTTCGATTTCTTCGCGCGTGCGATACGTGCGGTCGTCGTCGTCCGTCGTATGTGAGAGAAACCGGTAGCATTTCGCCTCGACGAGAGTCGGACCGCCACCGCTACGCGCACTGTCCATAGCCCTCTTGACGATGTCGTAGACGGCAAGCGGATCGGACCCGTCGACGATCACACCCGGAATGCCGTAGCCGTCGGCTTTGGCTGCAATATCGACGATCGCCATCTGCTGACTGCGCGGCGTCGAAATCGCCCACTCGTTGTTCTCGCACAGAAACACGATCGGAAGCCGGTGGACGGCCGCAAAGTTGACCGACTCATGCCACTCCCCTTCGCTCGTCGAGCCGTCCCCGAAGCTGCACAGGACGACGCGCTCGGTTTGCCGCCGGAGCTTCATCGCGTAAGCGATACCGACCGCATGCGGGCAATGCGCTGCGATGATCGAGCTGATCGATAGCAGGCCGAGCTCCTTGTTCGTAAAGTGGTTCGGAAATTGACGCCCGCCCGACGCATCGTCACCACGCGCGAACATGCTCAGGAGCACGGCGAGCGGTTCGAGACCTATCCCCAGACACAAGCCGATGTCGCGGTAATACGGGACCAGGACATCGCGCCCGCGCTCGAAGGCGAGCGCCGCGCCCGCGTGAATGCCTTCATGCCCCTCGCTCCCGGTCGCGAAGGGGATTTTGCCTTGCCGGTTGAGTTGGAAGCCGCGGTTGTCGAGGGTCCGTTGGAGGAGCATCTGGCGTAAGATCCAGCGTAACCGCTCGTCGTCCAAACCGTGCCGGTCGAGCGGCGTAGCCGCAATCGCCTTGGCCATGATCCCACCTCCGGCTACAGCGATTTATCTGCCGCAACTCGACTCCTTTCAAGATGTGAAAAAGGTGCGTCGTCCCAGACCGCGCTCAAGCGCGAGGCGCGGCTGCACCAATACCCTCTTGAGTCGCCCGCGCCGGCTCTCCCGCCCGATCGCGCGCTGCTACGAGCAAGGCATCGGCGTCGCGATCGGGCGGAAAGAAGCGCGTTGCGGCGACGCCCAGGATTCCGGCGACCGGAATCGACAGCAGCGCACCCAAAATGCCGAATGCCTCGCTGCCGAAGAGAAGCGCCACGAATATGACCAGCGGCGTGACGCCGACCGACTTCGCCACGACCAGCGGCACCAATACGTTCTGCTGAACGAGCAGGATGAGGCCGTATAAGCCCGCGACGACGAGCGTCTTGACGAAGCCGACCGTGAAAAAGGCGACCAGCAGCACGGGGATGACGGCCACGATGGGGCCGACGATCGGCACGATGCTGACGATACCTCCCAAGAGCCCCAGGAGAATCGCGTACGGCACGCCGAGCGCTACGAGCACGAGCGTGCCCGCCACGGCTACCGCGACGGCCATGAGCACTTGACCGCGCACGAAGCCGCCGATGACCCGGTCGACGTCGTTCATAAAGGAGATCGTAGCCGCACGCCGGCCGCGGGGCACCAAACGCACCCCAAAAGCTTGAATGTTCGCCAGATCGCCGACGATGAGCAACGTCAATCCCAGCACCAGCGCGACGTCGATGACGGCCGTCGTCGTCCCGCGCAGGATTCCGAGGGCGTTAGCACCGAAGCCCGCGGCGGCCCCGCCGACGATGGCGCCGGCCTTGCCGGCGTTGGTCGCAATCGCATCGCGCGCCGGTGCGGGTAGACGCTGCAGCAGCGGCGAGTCCTTGGGATCCATAATCTGTCGCTGGGCGTTGGCGACGATCTTCGGAAAGTTGGTGGCCAGATCGTGAGCCTGAACGGCGATCACGGGCGCGAGCCAGGCAATCGCACCGAGGACCAGCACCGCCAAGCCCGCGTAGACGATAATACCGGCCAGCGGCACCGGGATGCGTCGATTGGCAAGCCACTTGATCGGCGGGTAGACCGCGTACGCAAACAGGACGGCGAAGATGATGACGACCATCGTGCTGTGGACCCGATCGAACAGCTCGGCAACCATCCAAAGCACGCCGCCGATCGCCAAGACGAGCCCGACGATAAGCAGCGCGCGCAGCAGCCGCGCGCTCGTCATTTCAGCCTTCGTGTGGTCGCTCGGGATCATCGATTCCAACTCTTCTCGGGAGAGCAATTGCGCTACGCAGACTCGTGCGTAATTCGGCCTGCAAGGAGGCGACGTGCGCATGGCCCGCCGCCCGATGCTCGACCCACGACCTTCACTACTGCTACGAGGTACGCCGGCTTCCTCAGGTCACGCGTACGATAGCCGCCGGGGCCGGATAGTGGAACGTACCCGAAATTTGGCCTCACCTCCGTGCGGAGGGACGCGTGTGCCTTAGTCGCGCCCGCTGGTGTTGCCGCGCCGTGAACGCGCACCTAGCACTATTCGCCCACTCGCCTCCGGGCGAGCGAAGCGTGCGTCGTTCGCCACCCGTCGACACGGTCGCGCTACGAACGAAGCGAGCGCCATCACCTCTAATGGCGAGAATCCGGCGAGCCGGCGGTATCGGGGACGACCGCCAGGTCAGGCGCGTTTCCGATCGTGCGGCTCAGTTGGAACGTAATCTGGCGCGGTGGCGCAAAATAGAGCGTGCTGTACGCGATGCCGCCGCCGAGCGCGGGCGACGACGTGCCGAGATTGTAGGCGCCGTACGAGCGGTAAAAATCGTGGTTGAACACATTTTGGACCGCGATCGAGGCGACGAATCCCGCCTTTAACTTGAATTGCGCGTTCGCATCGAATTGGACGAAACCGGGCTCGTTGAAGGAGTTGAGCGCTCCGTAATAATCCGCGCCGAACGCGGTGCGGATTTGATTTTTGGTTAAGTAATTCAGTTCTACGCGCCCGTGTGTGAACGGGTAACCCGGAAACTGTTCGAAATCCGCAACGTTACCGTAGATCGATCCCGCAGGCGCAAAGAGCGGATTCGAATTGCCGGCGTAGGCGCGTTGGAAATCGAGATAATCGGTGGTACCGAATCCGTAACGCGGCGCCTTGAGATAGGTCAGTTCGATCCCTTCCTCGAGCGCGCTCGACTGGTTGAACGTCTCATTGATTTTCGTGTAGCGGGAACCTTGAAAGCTGCCTACGGCGCCGGGTCCGGTAAGCGTCGTGCTGTTAAAGCGGTTAAACAGCCGGGTTGCGAACACGTCGACAGCTAGCTTAGCATCCGTACTCGTACGAATATCGGTGCCGAGATTGTACGAGACGTCCGTTTCGGGCACCGCCGCCCCAAGCGTTAGATACAGTTGGCCTCGTCGAACCTGCGGTAACCCGTTATAAGCCGTTTGCGCGGAAGGGGCCACGAACGAACTGCCGGCAGCCGCGCGTAAAATAACGTTCGCGTTCGGCGTAAACGTGATGCCGACGTGCGGATCGTAGCGGCTGCCGACGAAGGTCGTGTGCGAGAAATAGTTGCCGAGCTGCGCGCCGATCTTGCTCCCGAAATGGAGATCTCCGCGGGCGGCGATGGTCTCCGACGTCTGCAGGACGCTCGGCACGTTGCAGTTGGTCGGGCTCGGCGTGCCGCCGTTGCATGACGACGTACGGTCGCCATGCGTATCGTATGAGGCCGTATATGTATTGGGGCCGACGGGCACGCCGTAACTGAAATCTGCGCCGTGCAGGTAGTCGCTCTGCGTCTGAAAGAATGCGCCTTGGTAATCTTGGGCGTTTTGGATGGCTGCCGGACTGCAGGCAGCGTCGTCGCATTGATACGGCTGACGCACTTGTTCGGGGCCGTTGATATCGCGGGCGATCGATGCGGCATAAAACCGTCCGAGAAAGGAGCCCGGTCCCAGCGTGGTGTGCAGGTCAGCCGAGAAGAACGGTTCGTTGTCGGTTTCGTAATTACCGAGGTAAAGGTTATCGTTCGTCGATGAGGCGTACACGGTCGAACCGATCAGGTTGGCAAGGGCGGGATTCGTGTAGCTCGTCGCGCCGCTATTAGAGCCGTCGAAGGCGCCGCAACCGTTGCCCGTTCCGGGCCCGGTCGGGGTGTTCGGATTACTCGGCTTGGGACACGACCCCACGATGTGAAACGGCTCGAGCGTCGTTAAACTCGACGTGTAATCGGCGTACGTATGCAGACCGAAATAGGAGAGCGTTACGCCGGTCGTGTTGGAGAAGTCGTAGCGAAGCTTGACGAGTTCGGCGCGATTATCGAAAGTCTGGGTCGACGGAATGTTAAGGGTCGCCGTCGCGTCCGGTATCGTACCGGGCAATGGCGTTCCGTTCGCAGCTACGCTCAAGATATTACCGCTGAAGTATCCTGGAGTGCCGTTTCGCGCGTAAGCGGCGGCGAAGCCGACTTTACCGATCGTATCGGACGCAAAGAGCGATGCCGTGCTTCCGTAAAAGGTGTCGTACTGACTGGTTAAGCGGGCATTGAAGTCGCTGTAGATCGGAAGCGTCCGATAGTTGATGCTTCCGTTGACTTGATTTTGAATTTGATTGCTGATCGTTCCCGGGCCCTTGGTCACCTCGATGTCCGACAGAATGAGCGGGTTGAGGAATTGGATGAGGTAATTTCCTTGCGGGCCGCCGCTGACCGGGTGACCGTCGATGAGCGTTTGGGTTTCCGAGGGATCGGCACCGCGCAGTGCCGCGACGGTATTTGCCCCGGGCGAACCTCCGGATGAAAAGCGTTGCAATTCGACGCCGGGAAGCTCTTCGAGGACGTTCGACACCTGCGCTTGACCGCGCTGAACGTACGTCTGCGATGCGATCGTGTTCGTCGCTGCAGCTGTAGTATTGAGCTGCGTAGTGGAGTTGCGAGCGACGGCAACGCGACCGATTTGCCTCAGCGTCGTCTGGTCGGCGTTCTCGAGCGTGAACGACGTCGACTGGCTCTCACCGGCGCCGACGCTCACGGTGACGTTGATCGTCGCGTAACCCGGCTTCGTCGCGCTCACAAGGTAGGTGCCGGGACGCAGATCTTGGAACGCGAAGCCGCCGTCGGGGCCCGACATGGCTCGTGCGGGCGTTGGACCTGCAAGACCGATATTCGCACCGGATAATGCTCGCGCGCCGTTATCGCGGACCGTACCTGAAATGGTCGCGCTCGGCCGCGGCGCCTGCGCCGCTGACGGGAGAGCAAAGCACGAGAAGAGTGCGGCATAGAAGAAGCCGCACGCTCCAAAGCGCGCGAAGCGTACGAACATCGGTGGTGAGCCTTTCAAAAGCCGGGGTGGCAAGTTGATCTCACTATAAGATGAGGATCATTAAGAGCAGGCTAAGACGCGAGGCGCGCAGGTCCCGGCGGACCGCTCGGCAGACAAGGCGTCGATGCAGACCAGCGTCGAGCAGATACCGTCGGGCGACCTCGTGCGAGTGCGGCGGCACTTGCACCGTCAGCCCGAGCTTTCGATGGTCGAACATGCTACGGCTGAGCTCGTCGCCACGGAACTCGCTCAACTCGAACTCGACGACTTGCGCACGGGCGTCGGAAAGACGGGCGTGCTCGGCACGCTCGTCGGCGGCCGGGCGGGGCCGGTGACGCTGCTGCGCGCGGACATGGATGCGTTGCCGATCGCCGAACGCGTCGAAGCCGACTACCGCTCGGAAAGAGCCGGCGTCATGCATGCGTGCGGTCACGACGGGCACGTCTCGATTCTGCTCGCCGCAGCGAGGACGCTCTGCGCGCGCCGCGGCGACGTACCGGGCACGCTCGTCTTTTGCTTCCAGCCCGGAGAGGAAGGTTTTGCGGGTAACCGATTGATGATCGAAGACGGTGCGCTCGAGAACCCGCACGTCGACCGAACCTTCGCCTTGCATCTTTATAGCGCTTTGGACGTCGGTAAGATCGGCGTCCGCGACGGCCCGTTTTTCGCATCGGCCGACGAGTACACGCTCGTGATCAAAGGCCATGGCGGCCACGGTGCCATGCCGCAGCTGGCGCTCGATCCGGTCGTTGCGGCCTCCTATTTCGTGACGATGGTACAGACGATCGTCAGCCGCGAGATCGCCCCCAAGGACCCCGCCGTTTTCACCGTCGGGAAATTTGAGGCCGGCACGACGTTCAACGTTATTCCGGACGAAGCGAAGTTGATGGGCACGGTGCGCTGCTTCGATCCCGACGTCCGCGCCTCGATGCCGGAGCGGCTCGAGCGAATCGTCAAAGGTCTCGGCGAGGCGATGCGCGTCGAATACGACCTCGATTATCACTGGTCGTACCCTCCGACGATCAACGATCGTGAAACGAACGCCGTCGTCCGAGACGTCGGGCGCGCGGTCCTGGGAGCGCAGGACGTCGTCGAGCACGACATCGTGATGTGGGCCGAGGACATGTCGTTCATGCAGGAGCAACGGCCGGGCGCTTACTTTATCGTGGGTTCCCGGGGCGGCGCGCAAACGGCTTTTCCGCATCACAACGCGCGCTTCGATATCGACGAACGGGCCTTAGACGTCGGCTATAAGATGATGGTCGCGCTCGGCTTGCGGGGCTGAGCGGCTGAGCGGCGCAGCCGCGCTGTTACGGCTTCGAGACCTCGCGGCCGTGGCAACCCGGCGCGGTCCCACGGGCGCTACGTTCGGTCGTGCAGATTCGACAAATGGCGAATGACGCGCGCTGCAATAGGCCCTAAAGTATAGCCCCTACGCGTCGCGAGGCGCGCTCCCCCTTTACCCCGAGCGAGGCAGCCATCTCGCAGCAGCCAAGACCGAACCCCGAGTCGAACGTTCCCGAAGAGCACGATGCATGCGGGGTCGGATTCATCGCGGATCTGGGCGGCCCGGCGTCGCACGGCGTCGTCGCGCTCGCATTGCAAGCGGCCGGCGCCATGATGCACCGCGGGGCGCGCGCCGCCGACGGCCGCACGGGCGACGGCGCCGGGGTCCTGTGCGAAACGCCGCGCAAGTTGCTCGCGCGCGAACTCGCGCTCGTGAACCTGCATGCGTCGGCCAACCATTTGGCCGCGATTTGTCTCTTTCTCCCGCGCGAACCCGATGCCGCGGCCGCCGCGCGCGCCGCGATCGAAAGTCGCGTGCATTCGCTCGAGATCACGCCGCTGCGTTGGCGTGTGCCTGGTGCCAACGACGACGTGCTGGGCGTCCAGGCCCGTGCGACGCGCCCGGTCTTCGAGCAGTTGATCGTCGATATGGGGCCCGGCAACGTGCGCGAACGGATGCGCAGCGCGGCGCGGCTGATCGAAAAGACGCTACGCGAATATAGTAGCGCGGCAACCTTGCTATCGTGTTCGGCGACGTCGGTCGTCTACAAGGCGTTACTCTCGTCCAACGAACTCGGCGCATACTTCGACGATCTGCGCGACGGGGCGTTTGCGTCGCGCTTCGCGTTGTTCCATCAGCGCTTCTCTACGAACTCGGCCCCGGCGTGGCGGCTCGTGCAGCCTTTCAGGCACATCGCGCACAATGGCGAGATCAATACGATCACGGGCAATCGCGCATGGCTCGAAGCTCGCGGCGTACGCGTTGCTCCGGGCGCCAGCGACTCATACGATTTCAATACGGCCGTAGACACGATGGTTGGTTCGGGCTACCGCGTAGACGAAGCCGTCGACATCCTGCTCGCGCCCGCGATCGACGCGCACGACCTCCGCCTCAAGTCGTATTACGACGCGCATCTAGCCACGATCGAGCCCTGGGACGGACCGGCCGCCATGGTGTTCGCGGACGGCGACACGATCGGTGCTGCGCTCGACCGCACGGGTTTGCGTCCTCTGCGCTGGTGCCGCACCGCTTCCAACAAGGTCTTGTGCGCTTCGGAGGCCGGCATCGTCGATTTCGGCGCCGACGATATCGTGCAGCGCGGCCGGCTCGGCCCGGGCGGCCGGCTCATCGTTCGCTTTGCTTCCGGCGAGATCGTAACGACCGAGGCCTTCCGTGCGGAACGCCGCGAACGCGCGGATTTTCGGGACGTCGTGCAGAGTTGGGCCTTCCAGCAGAGCGATCGCGCTGAGCCGCCGCGCGCCACGGATACGAACGCGCAGCTGCACCGCTTCGGCGCGACACGCGAAGAGCTCAAAGACATCGTCGGCGTTCTCGCCGCGGCGGCGGAGCCGACGTTGTCGATGGGAGACGATGCCGCGCTCGCATTTTTCGAGCGGCGTACGCCGGTTGCGGAATACCTGCGCGAGCGGTTCGCGCAAGTCACCAATCCGCCGATCGATCCGCTGCGCGAAGCGCTCGTCTTCGATCTGCGCGCGTGGGTCGGCTCCGGCGAGACGAACGGCGATATCCCGTCGGCGGGCACGATCGTCGCGCTCGCGAGCGCAGTCCTTTCCGAGCTCGATTTCGATGCGCTGCGCTTCGATGCGCGGCTGGTGCAGCACTCGATTTCGCTCGCGCTCGGCGAGCTCTCGCTGCGCATGCGGCTGCACGCACTGTGCGATGAAGCGGAGTCCGCCGTTCGTAGCGGCGCGACGCTCATCGTTCTCGACGACCGGATCGCCGCGCTAAGCGTCCCCGCGCTGCTCGCAACGGGCGCCGTGCATCAGCGTCTGGTCGCTCGCGGATTACGCATGCAAGCGTCGATCGCATGCGCTGACGGCTACGCTCGCGATGCGCATGCGGTGGCGGCGTTGCTCGGCGTCGGTGCGAACGTCGTTACGCCTTGGCTCGGTCTGCGCGCGGCGGCCGAGTTTGGAACAAGCCTCGCTTACATAACGGGTTTGCGGGCCGGCCTACTCAAAATCATGGCGAAGCTCGGCATCTGCACGTTGCGCTCCTACGTCGGAGCGCAGACGTTCGAATCGCTCGGACTGCACACCGAAATCGTAGAACTCTGTTTTCCCGGTATGAAAGCGCACGTACCGGCGGTACGGTTCGCGGATATCGAGAGCGACGTCCGCTTCTGGTTCGACGCCTCGCAAGACGCTGCTGCAGCCTTACCGGATCGCGGTACGTTCCGTTTTCGCCGGGAAGGCATTCGGCACGCCTTCGATCCGGGCGTCATCAAGAATCTGCGCGCTACGGCAATGCATGGCGATTACGGCGCTTTCGAGCGGCTTTCCGATGCGATGGAAAACCGGAAGCCCGTCGCGCTGCGCGATCTGCTCACGTCGGTGCCGCTGCGCGAGCCGATCCCGCTCGATGACGTGCAGCCGCTCTCCGAAATCGTCTCGGCTTTCGCCACGGCGGCGATGTCGCTCGGAGCGCTTGGTTCCGAAGTGCACGCGACGATCGCACGCGCGGCGAATCGCATCGGCGCGAAAAGTAATTCCGGCGAGGGCGGCGAGCACGCCGAGCGTTACGACCGCAACGTCGACCGCGGCCGCAGCAAGATCAAGCAGGTCGCCTCCGGCCGCTTCGGTCTCGGCGCGGAATATCTCGCGAGCGCGGATGAGATCGAGATCAAGATGGCGCAAGGCTCGAAGCCGGGCGAAGGCGGCCAGATTCCGGGTCACAAGGTGACCGAAGAGATCGCGCTGCTGCGCGGCGCGCAGGTCGGGCAAGCGCTCATCTCACCGCCGCCGCACCACGATATCTATTCGATCGAAGATCTCGCGCAATTGATCTACGATTTGCGCCGCGCCGCGCCACATGCACGCATCGCGGTCAAGCTGGTCGCACAATCTGGGATTGGTTACGTTGCGAGCGGCGTGGCGAAGGCGGATGCGGATGCGATCCATATCAGCGGTCACGATGGCGGCACCGGCGCTTCGCCGCTCTCGTCGATCAAGCACGCCGGTCTGCCATGGGAACTCGGGCTCGTCGAAACGCACCAAGCGTTGCTGGCGAATGGGCTGCGTTCGCGCGTCAAGCTGCGTGTCGACGGCGGCTTCAAGAGCGGCCGCGACGTCATTCTCGCAACGCTGCTGGGTGCCGACGAGTATGGTTTCGGCAGCGCGCTGCTGGTCGCGCTCGGTTGCATCTACGCGCGCCAGTGCCATAAGAATACGTGTCCGGTCGGGATCGCAACGCAAGACCCGAAGCTGCGGGCGAAGTTCGCCGGCACGGACGACGAAGCGATCGCGTTTCTCGAGTTCGTTGCAAACGACGTTCGGCGCCGGCTCGCCGCGCTCGGCGCCCGTTCTCTCGGCGAAATCCGCGGCCGTAGCGATCTCCTGCGCCGGCGTCAATTGGATGACGAGCGCCTGCACGATATCGACCTCTCTGCGGTGTTGCGCCTGCCGGAGCGGCCGCAGACGGAGCGGCGACGGATTGCCGAACCGACGCACCTCGACGATCTCGTGCCCCGGCCCTGGGTCGGGGTGCGCAAGCCCTGGCATGCCCTGCCCGAACTCGCAATCTCTCCCGCGGACCGCGCGGTCGGAACGCGGCTGGCATACGAATTCGCCGCCCGGCGTGCGGCGGGCGCCGAGCCAGGCGGGCTATACGTGCGCTATCACGGTTCGGCTGGACAGAGTTTCGGCGCTTTCCTCACGCATGGGCTGCGTCTGGAACTCGCGGGCGAAGCGAACGACTACGTCGGGAAAAGCATGGAGGGCGGCCGGATCGTCGTCCGTGGTTTCGAAGACGGCCGTGACGGGGAGCCGGTGGCGGGAAATGCGTGCTTCTACGGTGCGCGCGGAGGCGAGGGCTATATTCGCGGCGGCGCGGGCGAGCGCTTCGGCGTGCGAAACAGCGGAGCGGAGCTCGTGGCGGAAGGCGCGGGCGATCATGCGTGCGAGTACATGACCAAAGGCGTCGCGGCGATTCTGGGCCCCGTCGGCACGAACGTCGCGAGCGGCATGAGCGGCGGAGTCTTGTATCTGGCGCCCGGTGGTCCGATCGACGTTGCCGCCCATGGTCTCTCATTCGGACCGACTGCTTGTACGGTTAGCCTTGTGTCAGAAGGTGACGCGGACGTTCTGGCCCTGCGCTCGTTACTCGAGCGCTATGCCGAAGCAACGGGCTCGGATCGCGCCCGAGAGCTGCTCGTGCACTGGCCCGAGTCGCTAGCCGAATTCCTGCGCGTCAGTGCGGTCGCGATCGTGGCCGAGCCTTCGGTCTCCGAGACGCCTGCCCACTCCGAGGCGACCCCCGTAGGCGCCTCGTAGCGGTCCGCTTATCTCGGCTGCTCGGGAGGCGCGATAATCGACTCGACGATCTTGCGCGACTGCTCGGCCATTTTGCCGGCCGTCGCGCGCGCCTGTTCGGTCGATTCGCGCATGGCTTCCGTGCCCATGCGGATGAAGTCGTTCACGTATCCTCGCGCCGAAGCGGTTTGCGCTGCGGCAAGTTCGCCCGACTCCGTCGCATGCCGGCTCAGTCGCTCCTGAAGATCGCGCGCGTTTGCGAGCGACTGCTCGATCTGCGGCTTCATCGACTCGGCGGCTTGCGTCGCCGCTTCGGCTGCTTGGCGCTGCATCTCGCGGGCCTGCGCGAGCGCGCGGTCGAGAACGTCGTTGAAATTCATCGCCATGGCTACTCCTTCATGCCTAGCGCCGTAAGATGGTCGGCCGCCGGCTCGCATTGCGGTACGTCCCGCAGCTCCTGTGTTAGCGCTGCAAGCCAAGCTTAAACGCGTGGTGTCAGCGGTCCTCATCGACGGTCATCACCCAGCGCACCGCTCGCGCATATTGTTCGAGTTCGCGCGTCGTGCGCTGCAGATACGCATAACTCGCGTCGTACGCCGCCCGTTTTCCTCGCGAGTCATCCTGCATTTTGAGGTAGCGGCACGCTGACTCGAGTTGCCGCTCGACCCCGTCCCACTGGGTGCGCAACGTCGTTTCCGAAGCATCCGGCAAGCGCTCGATGAGCGGCGGCGCCGGGGCTCCCGGATGCTGCAGCGCATACTCGAGCCGCGCGAGAACGTACGCGCTCGTCGTCGAGATGAACGACCCGAGTAGCTGCACGAGGCGCACTTCCATATTCAATAAGTTCCATCTTTCGAAGCGGCGCACCCACCGCGCGTGCGCGACTCGGATAGACGAGAGTTCGCTGGAGCGGCCGCCGGCCGGCCCGAGTGGTTCCCAGGAACAGGCTCTGATCGCACTTCGTCTTATAAAAGCGATACGATGCACGATAACGTCCGCAAATATGTGATAGTCGGGAACGGCTTTGCCGGAACGACTTGCGCCGAACATTTACGTAAGCTCGACGCCTCCTGTTCGATCGTTATGTTTACGGACGAAGCATACACGCTCTACAACCGCATCGCGTTGCCGCCGCTGCTGCGCAAGCAGGTCGCGAAGCAAAAGGTCATTATCCGCGATATGGCGTGGCATGAGAAACAGGCGATTCAACTCCGTCTCGGCACCCCCGTCGATAGGATCGACACCGCGAGTCACGCCGTTTATGCGGGGGGCCGCGGTTATCCGTACGACGCTTTACTCATCGCAACGGGCGGCCGGCCCAATAAGACCGATGCGCCGGGAGCCGCCGGTGCCCACAACGTTTACAACTTCCAGTACATGGACGATACGCTCGCGATTTCGGAGCAGCTCGAGAGCGCGAAGTCGGCCGTCTCGGTCGGAGGGTCATTCATCGCATACGAGCTCGCCGAGGCGTTCGCTTCGCGCGGCGTCGAGACGCATTGGCTCGTGCGCGGGCCGCGCTTCCTGCGGCGCCTGCTCGACGAGATCTCGGGCGAGATGATCGACGACGCAGCCCGCGCCGACAACGTTCACGTCCATTACGATGACGAAGTCAAAGAACTCGTGCGCTCCAACGGCGCGGTTACCAAAGTGATCACCCGCAGAGGGACGGAAATCGCGACCGATTGTGTTGGCGTGGGGCTCGGCTTGACGATGAATACCGAGCTTGCCGCGGGAACCGGGATCCGCGTACGCACGGGGATCGTTTGCGACGACCGGCTCGAGACCGATGTGAAGGGTGTCTTTGCGGCCGGCGACATCGCCGAGTTCTACGATCCGATCGCCGAGATGAATTATCGTATGGGTACGTGGAACAACGCGGGTGCGCACGGCAAGGTGGTCGCGATCAACATGGCCGGCGGTGACGAGCGCTATCACGACGTGCCGGAATATTCTTCGAAGTTATTTACGGGACAAACGATCACGCAGTTCGGAATCTCTCCCGAATACCGCGTGGATCTCGAAACGCTGCGCAAGATCGATCGCGAGAAGAAGCACTACCGCGCGCTCTTTTTCTGGCAGAACCGCCTCGCCGGCGTGGTGATGATCGGCAAAGGCAATCGCGCCGGCAAGCGGCGCTATCTGGACGCCATCAAGACGAAGGCGACTTTTGCCCCGAGCGAGCGTAACGCGCTCCTCGACTGGACCGCCGACTAGGAGGGAGCTCTGCTGCAGCGCAGGGCTTCGTTGCCGGAGGGCTCATGTGCGTGCGCACACTTCGTCCTCCGGCGCCTCGCCCTGCACTGCAGCAGAGCTCCCTCGCGCTGCAGACGTCCTGTAGGAAAAGGCGTTTAGGTTTAGTCGTCGGGGTCTTTGGCTGCCTGAACCAGCTTCCGGGTGTTGATGGCTTTCGTTACCGCGGGCTGGCTCGGGTCGGTGCCGGGGCGTGGGTTGAAGTCCGCGGGGATGTGGTTCGCTACGCCGCGCAGGTAATCGACCGGTACGACGCCGATTGCCCCGCAGCCGAGGCCCGTTTTTTGCGGCAGATTATGAATGAAATAGGGGTTGACGTAAGCGTAACTCGCGGGCAACGGAGCCGCACGGCCGGCGAGCCGCTCGGGGTCGAACGCGTCGAGTAAGTCGCTTACCCCCGCGCCGTCATCCGGACCGTAATTCGCTTTCCCGAGCTTAGCGGCGTACGCGCGGCCACGCTGTTCGTCCGGCAGATACGCGAGCGGCGTTAAGTTGAAGACCTGGTCTACGAAGCGCGCGACCGAGCCGTGATCGCCGTAAGCATGCGAGACGGTTTGCGTTTTCGCGAACGGTGAGATGACGATCAGCGGAACGCGCGGCCCATCGCCGAGATAATCGGCGGGCGAGTTGCCGATGCCGGGCCCGATCGCGCGCAGCGGCGGCGCAACGTGATCGTAGTCGCCTTCGGAATCATCCCATGTGAGCACGATCGCGCTCTGACTCCAATACTTGCTCGCTGCAATGCGGTTTACTTCCTCGGCTACTGTCGCTTCGCTGATTTGCGCGTCGGAATAGCCCGGATGATCGTCGTCGCCGCCGAAATTGGCCTGCACGGCGGCATCCGGATCTGCGGGTTTGAGGCCAAGAATGTTCTGGTAGCCGCCCTTCACGTAATAGACGCCGCCGCCGGGCGCTAAGCGGCCGGTCGAGACGTCGCTCATGAAGTCGCCGAGCCCGTGCAGATTGGCGCGCTCGCGGCTGTTGGCGATGTAGCCGAAATACTGCGGGCCGTTATGGTGCGTTACATAGTTTGCCAAGCTCGCGGCCGCGCTCGGCGACCCGGGCTCGCGATCGTAACCCTCCTCGAACCAGCCCCAGGCAGAGGTTGCTTTATGTTCCGCCGTCAGCTGGTTCACGTCTTGCCCGAGGTCCGCGAAGTCCTTTGCACGTGCCGGATCGGAGTTTGCGACCGCAGCTGCCGAGCCGCCGGCTAGGGTCAACGGCAGCGTCGCGAAGGTGAGGTTGAGTTGTTCGGTCGCCGGAGTCGCACCATCACCAGGATTGTAGGGACCCCAAGCCGGGTCGGCGTCGTTCTCGACCGGCACGCCCGGTCCGCTATTGCCGGTCCCGACATACGCTTGCGACGGATGCAAACCATATTGCGTTTCGCCGGACTGCGCGCCGATGATCGCGATGTTGCCGGGCGTCGACGGTCCGAGCTTCGATTGGAAAATGCGATCGTAGAGGACGAAGCGGTGCGCGTAATTCCAGAGCAGTGGAACCGTATCGCAATCTTCATAGGCCATCGTGAGTTCGCCATATTGTTTGGCTGCGAGCGTCGGCAGCGTAGCGCCCGGCGCGATGTGCTTGCGTTCCTCCGTGAGCGCGAACTGGTCCATCCGCGGGCTACCGTCGACGACGTGGATTTTTGCGATCAGGCGATGATGCGAATGATCGACGTCGTCCGTATCTGCGGCATATTGCGCCGGTCCGATACGAAACGGCGAGATCGGGCCGCTCGTACCATCGGTCTTTTCGATCTCTTGTGAGAAGCCCGGCGTCGCACTCGGGACGTTGGAATAGATGCCGTCGGCGCCCGGAAACGTACCGAAATACGAATCGAAAGAACGGTTCTCTTGATACAGTACGAAGACGTACTTCACGCGCTTCCGTAACGCGGCGATCGTCGCACTCTCGCGTATCGCGGAGGCCGGGAGCAGTGCGACGTTTCGGGCCGGCGCCGCGCCGCCCGTTGCGGGACTCAAAAGCGAAATGGCGGCTATTGATGCCGCCCAACTCTTCCAATTATTCAAATGAACGCTCCACGGTCGAAGAGGAACGAAGCGTTGCAGCACGCCTCACCATTTACATACCGGTCCAACCTTAAGGCGAGATGAAGCCGGAGGTCGGCTGCGAGCGAGCGGTCTCACGCCGGTCGCGGCGAACGGCCACTTCACTATACGTAGAAAGCCCGGAGGTCGGCCCTTGCTCGCGATCGGCGAACGCAGCCTCACCCACATCGCGAGGTCGCTCGCCGTAGCGGCCTGGACGACCGATGGGCGGCTCGTCCTCGAGCGCAGCGTCGGCTTGCCGGCCGGCCCGTCCGATGCGACGGCCGCAGGAGCAATCGGTATCGCCGACGTGTTCGGCGTCGACGAGCACAGCGAAGCGGTGCCGGCGCACCGGCGCGCGCTCGCAGGCGACTGCACCCGTTTCGACGTCCGTCTGGGCGAGCGCTCCTACCGTGCGTGCGTGCAACCGCAATACGACGCGGGCGGCGCAATCGTCGGAGTGCTGGGCTTTGCCGTGCACGCGCTCGAACCGAACGACCTTCTCGCCCTACGGCGTTCGAACGAGACGCTCGCGCTCGTGCAAGCGGCTGCGAGTCTCGCGCACTGGGTGCGCGACGCCGCTAGCGGCGACACGATATGGTCCGCTGAGCTGTATGCGCTGTGCGGTCTCGAGCGGGACGCCGTCGCGCCGTCCTGGTCGCTGCTCGCAAGCCACATCCACCCGGATGACTTACTGGCGCTCGAAGCCGCAATCGACGTCGCTCGCGAGACGGAGCGGCCCTTTGCGATCGATACGCGGCTCGTCGCATCCGATGGAACGCTTCGTTGGGTGCAGCATCGCGGAACGCACGCATCTCAAGGCTCGAACGCGGAGCGGGCGATCGGCACGCTGCTCGATATCAGCGTTCGCAAACGAGCCGAAGACGAACTCGCGCGACACGCGTACTACGACGAACTCACGGGTCTTCCCAATCGGAAGCTGCTTGCCGACCGCCTGCGTCTCGCGCTCGTACAGTCCCAGCATACCGGAGACCGGCTCGCGGTCCTTGCGCTCGATCTCGATCGCTTCAAATCGATTAACGGAACGCTCGGAGCGGATACGGGCGATCGTTTCTTGCGCGTCGTCGCGGCACGTTTGAAAGAGGCGGTACGCGATACGGATATCGTCGCACGTGTCGGCGGCGACGAGTTCGTTCTCGTGCTCTTCGAAATTCCGTCGCTCGCGGAACCGGCGCGCGTCGCAGAGCGGATCGTCGCGACGTTCGCGAAGCCGGTTCCCATCGACTCGCGCGAACTCTATTCATCGGCTAGTCTCGGCATCAGCATCTATCCCGACGACGCCGACGCCGCAGCCGAACTCCTGCGCGTCGCCGACACCGCGCTCACGCGCGCCAAGAGCGTCGGGCCGGGCACGTTCCGTTTTTACGCCCGGGCCATGGACGAGCGCGCCGTCGATCAGCTGGAGCTCGAGCACGATCTGCCGCGTGCATACGAGCGTTCGGAGTTCGTGCTCCACTATCAAGCCATCGTCGACCGCGACGATCGTCCGGTTGCCGTCGAGACGTTGTTGCGCTGGGAGCATCCGGTGCACGGCATGCTCGGACCCGAGCGCTTCATACCGCTCTGCGAAGAAACGGGTTTGATCCAGCCGCTCGGCCGCTGGGTCATCCGCAACGCCGTCGCGCAGCTGGCAACCTGGCGCGAGAGCGGTTTGCCGCTACTGCGGTTAGCGTTCAATATCTCGAGCCGTCAGATCGTCGATCCGGAATTGCCCGACATGCTGGCCGCCACGATCGCCGAGTCCGGTTGCGCTCCGGGCGACCTCGAACTCGAAATTACCGAAAGCGCGGCTTTAGCCGACGTTCCCTCAGCGCGGCGTTTCATCCGCTACGTCAAGGCACTGGGGATTCGCGTCGCGCTGGACGATTTTGGTACGGGTTATAGCTCGCTCTCGCATCTCAAGCATTTCGACGTGGACGGCTTGAAGATCGACCGCACGTTCATTCGCGATCTGCCGCACGATCGCGGCGATGCGGCAATCGTCTCTGCGATCGTGGCGCTCGGTCGCGCGCTAGAACTCAATATCGTCGCCGAAGGTATCGAAACGGCGGACCAGGCGGCGGCCGCGAGACGACTCGGGTGCGCGGAATTGCAAGGTTACTATTTTGCAGAACCGCTTCCCGCCCGAGCCTTCGAAGCAAAGCTGCTTACGTGGCGCCCGGCCGCGGTTCCGTAAAGCCGAGGCACCCGATGGAGGCGTCGTACGAAGTGCTTGCGGGGGCCTGGAAGGCGCTCCGCGGCATGTCGGGGGCGGCCGTCAGAGAAGTCGCTTGTGTCGGTGCGCGCCGAACGTTGCTCGTCGCCGATATCGTGAACGCCCCACGTGCGCCGACGATCGCCATTGCAGCCGGTATTCACGGTGACGAACCAATCGGCCCGTGGGCGCTCCTAACGCTCGTGCGCGACGGTTTGCTCGATCGAAGGTTCAACTATCGCTGCTGGCCATGTATGAATCCGAGCGGCTACGCACTCGGCACGCGGGAAAACGCGGACGGCGCCGATGTCAACCGGAGTTTCAGCCGCGGCGGCACGACTCCGGAGGCGCGAGCGATTTTAACCGCAAATCGCGACCGCGCGTTCGTGCTGACGCTCGACCTGCACGAAGATTTCGAAGCCGGCGGCTTCTACTGCTACGAACCGGTGGTCGGGGGTAGCGCGCCTTTGAGCGCACACGTGGTGCGTGCGCTCGATGAGGCCGGTTTCCCGATTCAAGCGTTGCACGACGGCTTCGATCTCGGCTATCCGCAAGAAGCGTTGCATCTGCGCGTTCTGGAGCGCGGTCGCGTGCTGCCGGATACCAAAGCGGAGATGGCTTATTTTGACGGCTGGCCGTACAGTCTCGCGCTGCTGCGGCGCGCGGCGAAGCGCTCGTTGACGTTCGAAACGCCGCGCTGCTTGCCCTGGAACGAGCGACTCGCGATGCAGCGCGTCGCGGCCGTCGCCGCGATCGCGCAACTACGCCCGCAGAGCGCTTGCGAAGAATATATATCACCCGCCGAAACGATGTAAGCGAACCGTCCACAAGAAGTTTCGCGGCGCTGCCGAAACGGTCGGGCGTTATGCCAACTCAGCGCGACCAACTCGAAGTCGACGTTCTTATCGTCGGGGGCGGCCCCGCGGGGCTCGCGGCCGCTATCAAGTTTCGTCAATTAGCAAAGCAAAAAGGTAAAGACGAACTCTCGGTGATGCTGATCGAGAAGGGCGCCGATATCGGCAGCCACGGCATCTCGGGCGCGGTCGTCGATCCGAAGGGACTCGACGAGCTCTTACCTGACTGGCGCGCGAACGCGCCGGTCGAAGCAGCCGTTGCGAGCGACCGCATGTGGTATCTGACGGACACCGGGAAGATCTCCGTGCCTGCCGCGATGATGCCGCCTATTTTGAAGAATCATGGCAAATTCGTCGCGAGCTTGCAGCGCCTGACGAAATGGCTCGGCGGCATTGCCGAAGAGCATGGTGCCGACGTCTTTCCTGCGTTTCCCGGACAAGAATTGCTTTGGGACGGCGAGCGCGTCATCGGCGTCCGCGTCGGTGATAAGGGTGTCGACCGTAACGGCGCGCCGAAGGCGAATTACGAACCCGGTCCCGATCTGCTTGCCAAGGTCGTCATCGTCTCCGAGGGCGTGCGCGGCACGCTTGCCAAGCAAGCCGTCGGTAAGCTCGGGCTCGATGCCGGTCGCGATCCGCAGGTCTACGCGGCCGGTATCAAAGAGTTGTGGCAATGTGCCCCCGGAAAAGTCGAGCCCGGGAGCGTCATTCATACCTTCGGCTATCCACTGCCGAACGAGACGTTCGGGGGCGGCTTCATCTACGGTATGAAAGACGACGTGCTCGATATCGGAATGGTGACGGGTCTCGATTACATGGACCCGACGACGGATCCGCATGACAACATGCAGCGTTACAAACAGCATCCCGCAATCGCGAAGATGATCGAAGGCGGAACGCTCATTCGTTATGGTGCTAAAGCGATACCGGAGGGCGGACTGTATGCCATGCCGCGCCCGTATGCGGCCGGTCTGTTGTTGACGGGCGACTCGGGCGGCTTCCTCAACGGCATGCGCCTCAAGGGAATCCACCTCGCCATCAAATCCGGTATCATGGCTGCAGAGACGGCGTTCGCCGCCGTCGTCGCAGGCGATGCGAGCGCAGAGCGGCTCGCTGCGTTCGAAAGCGCGTTCAAGCATTCGTGGGCGCACGAGGAACTTCACGTCGCGCGCAATTTCCACCAAGGCTTCAAAGGCGGCCTGTTCGCCGGCATGCTCAACGCCGGTCTCGCGATGAATCTCGGCGGGCGCGCTTTCGGCGTCGTCGACCGTCTCAAAAATCAGCCCGGATACGCGCAGATGATAAAGCTTAGCGAGCGGCCTGCGAAAGCGATCGAGAACCGCGCCAAGATCGACAACGTCATCACGTTCGATAAGCTGACCGACGTCTTTAAAAGCGGGACGATGCATGAAGAAGACCAGGTGCCGCACCTCCACGTGGCCGACACATCGATCTGCGCCGACCGGTGTACGGTCGAATATGGAAACCCGTGTCAATACTTTTGTCCCGCCAAGGTGTACGAGCCGCTGTTCAGCGTGAGCGGCGAGAACGGCGACGCAAAGGTCGACGGGCGTTTGCAAATCAACTTTTCGAACTGCGTGCACTGCAAAACATGCGATATCATGGACCCGTACCAAATCATCACCTGGGTACCGCCGCAGGGCGGCGAAGGTCCGGTCTATACAGGCATGTGAGCGTGCCGCTCGCGGTACCCCAGGTGCCTGCGGCGCTCGGTTGGGGCAGTACGGCTGCAAGCGGGCCCGGATGAAACGCCAAACTGGAATCGCAGCAAAGATCGGCGCAGCAAAACTCGCGTGATCATCGTGCTCGGCGCCGGTCTCATCGGACTCGCAATCGCCTACGAACTTGCCAAGCGTGGTGCCCGCGTACGTGTCATCGAAGCGCGCGTGCCGGGACGCGCGGCATCCTGGGCCGGCGCCGGCATGCTCGCGCCCTTCACGGAGGCCATGCCGGCGGGCCCCCTGGCGGCGCTCTGCGCAGAGTCGCTCGGACGCTATCCCGCGTTCGTTCGAGACGTACGGGAACGTAGCGGCGTCGATGCGAGGCTCGCACTCGGCGGCATCCTCGAAGCCGCCTTCGACGCCGCGGGGGAAGCCCGACTGCGCGCGCACGTGCGCGCGCTAGAAGCTCGCGGCGTCGCGGCGCGCTATCTCGAGCGAGAAGAAGTTCAGCTGCTCGAACCTGCGCTTTCCACCGCGGCGCGGGGCGCGTCGCTCAGTCCCAGTGAGGGCGCCGTCGATAATCGGCGCCTCGGCCGGGCGTTGCACGCGGCATGCCTGGCGGCAGGCGTACGGATCGATGTTGAAGCGGGCGATGTCGCGCTCGAAGCCGACGAGCGCCGAGTCCTCGGGGTTCGGACTGCGGCTGGATTCCTGGCCGCCGACGCGGTCGTCAATGCGACCGGTTCTTGGGCCGCGCAACTCGCCGGTGTGCCGGCTCGGGTGCGCGCGCCGGTCTTTCCGGTAAAAGGGCAGATGCTCGCACTCGCCATGCCGCGCGGGCTCGTCCGGCACGTCATCTGGGCCCCCGGCATCTACCTCGTGCCGCGGGACGACGGACGTCTCCTAGCCGGAGCAACCGTCGAACGGGCCGGGTTCGATGTCCGCGTGACCGCCCGTGCATTGCGCGAGTTGCTCGCCGCCGCGCTTACCGCCATGCCCGCGCTCGAGGAACTTGCCGTCGCCGAGACGTGGGCCGGGCTACGGCCGGGAACGGCCGACGGCTTGCCTTACCTGGGATACACGGCCCTCGGCGGCTACCTGCTTGCGACCGGCCACTACCGTAACGGCATCTTGCTGACCCCCGCGACAGCGACGGCCATCGCGGATCTGCTCGAAGGTAGGAGCCGTCCCGATCTCGCCGCATTTTCGCCGCTGCGCACACAAGAAGCACTCGCCGGCGCCACGAAGGGAACATCGTGAATGCAACGGTGAACGGAGCTCGGCGCCACGTCGCCGACGGCGCTACGATCGGCAGCTTGTTACGCGAACTCGGCGTCGAAGCACCGGCTGGAGTTGCCGTTGCGATCAATGCGCGTGTCGTACGTCGCGGTGCTTTCGAGGAACATCAGCTGCGGGACGGCGACACGGTCGAAATCATTCGCGCGGTCTCCGGCGGTTAACGCAGACGACCGTAATGCTCGAACGAGGTAACATGGACACGCCCTTACGCATCGGTTCCTACGAGCTGCATTCGCGCCTCATCGTCGGTACCGGAAAATACCCATCGCACGATGTGATGCAGCGCGCGCACGACGCTAGCGGCACGGCGATGGTCACGGTTGCCATCAGACGCATCAGCCTCGACGACCCGAGCGGAAAAACGATGCTCGATTATATCGATCGTACGCGCTACCATATTTTGCCGAACACCGCCGGTTGCACGACCGCCAAGGACGCGGTACTGACCGCGCAATTGGCACGCGAACTGTTGGGCACGGATCTTATCAAGCTCGAGGTGATCGGCGATCCGCACACGCTCTATCCCGACACGACCGAGACGATCGCGGCCGCCAAAGAACTGGTCGCCGACGGCTTCACGGTGCTGCCCTATATCGTCGACGACCCGACCGCGTGCCGGCGACTCGAGGACATCGGTTGCGCGGCCGTCATGCCGCTGGGTGCCCCGATCGGCAGTGGGCTAGGCATCTGCAATCGCTACTCGATATCGATCATCAAGGAGCGCGCCGGTGTTCCCGTGATCGTGGATGCAGGCGTCGGCACGGCCTCTGATGCGGCGATCGCGATGGAGCTCGGCGTCGATGCCGTCTTGATGAATACCGGCATCGCGGCGGCTCGCGAACCCGTTGCGATGGCGCACGCGATGCGGCTCGCGGTCGAAGCCGGCCGCATGGCCTTTCAGGCGGGCCGTATGAGTAAGCGGCTCTATGCAAACGCCTCGAGCCCCATGTCGGACCTGATCGCCAGTACGGTATGAGTTTGCCGAACGACATTTCGGTGAGCGAGCTGCGCCGTATGCAAGATGCGAACGCGGATTTTACGCTCGTCGACGTACGCGATGACGACGAATTGGCCATCGCGTCGCTCGACGGCGCGCTGCACCTACCGATGGAGGAAGTTCCGCAGCGGCTCGACGAGTTGCGCGCGGAAAGCGATATCGTCGTCATGTGCCATAGCGGGGGGCGCAGTTCGCGCGTGGCGGCTTTCCTGCGGCACAAGGGTTACGCGAGCGTGGCCAATCTCGCCGGCGGCATCGATGCATGGTCGCGCGAGATCGATACCAGCGTCCCGCGCTATTAAGATAGCGCCGCAGTGCTTTGCGGACCCGCTTCGAGAATCGTAGGCGTGCGCCGCCGTAGCAGTCGGCACGCCTAAGCGCGAGTCAGGCTGCTTGCCGGGGCTTCAACAAGACCTTCGTGTACCCGTCGGAGCGCTCGTCGAAGTGCTTATATGCGTCCGGTGCCTTCGCTAGCGGGAGCCGGTGGCTGACGATCATGCTCGGCTTGGCAATACCGGCGAGAATGAGGTCGCGCAAGTACACGTTGTAACGTTTTACCGGCGCCTGGCCATTTCGATCGAGACACCTTTGTTCCACGCATCACCGAGCGGGAAACTGAAAACACCCTTTTTCTCATCGCCTTTGGCGCCCGGATCTTGCGGAAAGTAGACGCCGATCAAGCCGATGTGTCCCGTCGGATTGGTCACGCGAACGAGGTCCGTAAGGAGCGCGGCGGCGTCTTGCTTCGTCGCGTTATCCGTAGCGCCCGTTCCGTGCCGTTTCGCTTCGTAGCCGATCGCATCGATCGTGCACATGACGCCCGGCATCTTGTCGCCGGCACCGGCGCGCAAATTCGGCACGTTTTCGACATGCGGCTTGCGTAGAGCCAAGATCTGGTCTACGGCATCGCCTTTGGAAAAGTCGACCGGCGTCGCGCCGATCTTTTCTACGAGCGCCAAACGCTCTTTAACGTTATCGACAACGTAGATTTCGGAAGCGCCTCGTATTTTTGCGCTCAGTGCAGCCATCAATCCGACAGGTCCGGCGCCGAATATTGCAACGGTGTCGCCCGGTGTAACGTGGGCTTGTTCGGTCGCATGATAGCCCGTCGGAAACACATCGGCAAGCATGATGAAATCGTCTTCGAATTCGTCGCCCGGGGTGCCCGGAAGCTTTAAAAAATTAAAATCGGCGTACGGAATAACACGTTTGCGCGCCCGGCAGCACGATAACGAGAATGACGAGCGGGAACGCCGCATTAGCGCTATGCCGCACCAGTGCTTGCTTTCGTAAATAACCGTAAGTCGCTCGGCGCTTTCCGGTCGCGCGGCGTCGCTCGTCGCTCGTCGCTCGTCGCTCAAAGGACGCTGTCCATCTTAGCTCCTCGCTCCTTGCGCGATCGAAAAATCGCTCTCGCTTTGTTTACGGCTAGTTACGAAAACGAGCACTGCATCGTTTCGACGCTCGCACGAACCAGTGGACGAGCGTTTGCATCTCTTCGGACGAATGCGCCCAGTGGCCCGCGGTCTCTGCAGCGCTGTGTTCCGCGAGCCCTTCGATATCGAAGTTCGCAAGGAGCGACCGCACGTCACCCTCATCGAAATAGACGTGCGGGACGCCGCGTTCGCGACCCCTGAGCGGTGCAAACGTTTGCCCCTCGAGGCGCCTTCCCGTCCCATAACGCGGATCGTGTGTCGAGCCGAACGTCGCGTATAACAAACCTCCGGCAGCAAGCGACGCCTCTATCGCCGCGACGGCGCCGACGATTTCGCTGCGTCGCCCGTGCAAGAGCGCGTGGGTCGACAAAGCGCCGCCGAAAACGGTCGTAAACCGGTACGGACCCGCGTACGAGCCCTGCGTGACGCGAAGCGCAGCGCCGTCTAACCCCGTTTTGGCATGCCGGGCGCGCTCCGGATCTTGCTCGAGTACGTCGACCGTCACACCCGAGCCGAGAAAAACGGGTATGTTGCGGCCGCTGCCGGCGCCGAGCAGCAACACCGCTACGGGCGTGCGCGCCGCGAGGACCCGCGCAAGTTCCACTGCCAGCGGGTGCGCTACAGGCGGCTCGGAGCCTTTTGTTAAACCGGTAGCGCTCACATCAACACCATTCGACATGGAGCGTGCGTATGCTCGAGACCGGCGCAACGTTGCCGGCAATCTCCGTCGCGGACGATACCGGCACCGAGGTATCAACGGCCGATTTGCTCGGGTCGCCGTTAATCATGTATTTCTATCCGAAAGACGATACGCCGGGTTGTACGAACGAAGCGACTCAATTTCGAGACTTGTGGGAACGTTTCACCGACCGCAACGCGCAGATCGTCGGCATCAGCCGCGACTCCGTCGCTTCTCATCGACGCTTTAAGACCAAATACGACATCCCGTTTCGGCTGCTTGCAGACGTCGATTCGACCCTCTGCGATGCCTTCGAAGTCATCGTTGAAAAGAATATGTACGGAAAGAAATCCAAGGGCGTGCAGCGCTCGACATTCCTGTTCGATGCCGCCGGAAAACTCGTCCACGTTTGGCCGAAAGTGAGCGTGGAGGGCCACGCCGAAGACGTGCTGTCGAAGATTCGACCATAACGATTACTAACGCCGGTGAAGGTTCCGTAACCGTCCTGGGTTCCAGCTGCTCGATACCACGGCCCGGCCGCGCGTGTAGCTCGTACCTGGTCGAAGCGGGCGGCGCGGCTTTGGTTGCCGACCTCGGCAGCGGCGCATTTTCGAATCTCGTACGCTACCGTCCGCCGGACTCGCTGGACGGCATTATCATCAGTCACATGCACGCCGACCACTTCCTCGATATCATTCCCCTACGTTATGCTCTAAAGTACGGCCACCGCTCGAACGATCGCAAATTGCCGCTCTACTTACCGCCGGGCGGCGGCACGATGCTACGCCGGCTATGCTCCGCTTTCGCAAAGGAAACGGACGCCGATTTTTTGGGCGAAGTCTTCGATGTGCGTGCCTACGATCCGGCGGCCGCGCTGCGACTGCACGCCGCAACGCTGCGGTTTGCGCCCACGGACCACTTCGTGCCGACGTTCGCGATGCGCTGCGACGTGGCTGCGTCGAGCTTCGTCTACAGCAGCGACACGGCGCCGGCGGACAGCGTCGCGACGCTCGCGCGGGAGGCGGATCTCTTTCTCTGCGAGGCGACCTTGAGCGACGCCGAAGTGAACGAACCGAAGCGCGGACATATGTCCGCGCTCGAAGCGGGTACGATTGCGGCCCGGGCCGCGGTTAAGCGCCTCGTCTTAACGCATTATCCGGCCGCGGCGAGTCCGGCCGCTATAGCCGGATCCGCGCGCGCCGCGTTCGATGGGGCGATCGAAGTCGCCGACGACGGGCACCGTTTCGCGTTTTAGTGGGCGGCACGCTAATTTTCGGTTTTGGCGTCGCTTCGCGGAAGAGAGAATTGAACCAGCGACTTAATCGGCGCGAGACCGCGATTGATAACGGCGCAAACGGTAACTTCTAGATTCAACTCTTCGAGGCGCGCTTTCGCAGCCAGTACTTCGCGGCCGTTGCTTACGATATCCTCAAGCAGAAGCACGCGCTGGCCCTCTTCGTACGGTCCCTCGACGTACTCGTTCGCAAAAGCGCCGTAGCCCTTGGGCGCTTTACGAACGGCGATCATCGGAATGTTCGACATCTGGGAAACGGCCGTCGCGAGGATGACGCCGCCGAGTTCGGTTCCCGCGATGAGGTCCGGATTAACTTCCGACACGATCGGTACGAAAAGGCGGGCGATGCGGCGCAAAACGGCCGGATCGGAAAAGAGGCGGAACTTGTCGATATAATAGTCGCTGCGGCGTCCACCCGCGAGGAATACCTCGCCGCGAGTCAGAGCGCGCTCGACGATGAGATTTACGAGCCACTTGATCTCGGGAATGCGGCCGAGCCGCGAATCTGGCTCTAGATGTCCCATGTAAGCGTTCAAGACTCCGTTTCGGTCGAGTGGATCAGCGGCGCGACTTGGCCGCTTTTTTCTTAGCTGCGGGCTTCTTCGCGGTTGGCTTCTTGGCGCTCGAACGAGAAACAGTTTTGGGGGCGGTCTTAGCGGCGGCTTTGCGCGCGGCCGGAGCCTTTTTAGCGGCGAATTTCTTGGCAGCGGGCGACCGACTGGGGCGGCTCGCCTTTTTCGCAGCTGGACGTTTCGCCGCGCTCTTCTTCGTGGCCCCGGTGGCTTTTGCGCTCGCTCCGGCTTTGGTACGCACGGTTCTTTTCGCAGATGCCGCTTTTAGCGGGCGTTTAGACGCGCGGCGCGCAGGGGAACGCGGTGTCTCCGGTGCTTCGCGGTCCTGATCGTACGCCGGGTCAGCCGGTATAGCTCCCGCGCCGTTCGCGGTGATGTTAGCCGGCGCTTCATCCTGTTCGCTTGCGGGATCCGCGGGGCCGCGCACAGCATGCTCGCGGAGTTCCCGGGCCGCTGCGTCCCCGGAGCGCGGACGCTCTTCCGGTTCGGTCGTCTCCGTTGCCGGCGCAGCTTCGTCTAGTGAGTGCACGGCGCCAGTTGGTTCCGGGGCCCGCACGGGTGCGGCAAAAAGGTTCGATGACTCGTCGCCCGTCCGGACCCGCGCTTCGGGCGCCGCGGTTTCGGGCGGCGAGGCGCCCTCGGCCGCTACCTTCTTCGCGCGCGAAGGACGCTTTCTCGGGGGCGCCGGCGCCTTGGCCGCGGTCGTCCGTGCCTCTGGAGCGGCGGCTTCGGCGGCCTCTTGCGGGTCGGTATCCGGCGCCTCATCCTCGAGCGCGTCGAGGTCTTCGGTTCCCGGAATGGCAACGGCTTCCGGGCGAGCTTCGCGCGCCGCGAGAGCACTCGCACGACGCAACTCCTCGGTCGCGCGCAAGGCGACCCGCGCTAACCGCCCGTCGATCGGAAACGCGATTTCGTTGATCTCCGCGCGATCGAGCAGTGCCAGCACTTCCCCGAAGCCGCGACCCTGATCCTTAGGGCTGTGGGCATCGGAGCCGACGGCGACCATGACGCCCTTGTCCTTGGCTTTGCGCAGCAGACGCAGGTTCGCCGTGCGGTACTTTTCGATATTCTCTTCATCGCCGGCCGCATGTTTGTAAAAATAGCGCGAGTTTACTTCCACGGCCATCCCGCGCGTCGCGCAAGCCTCGAGCAAGCGGTCTTCATAGCCTTCCAAGAGTTCGTCAGCCGGCCAATGTCCAAATTTGGCCGGAACGTAAAAATGGCCGACGACGTGACCCGGCAGCTTATCGATCGCGTCGAGCAACGTCGCCATGTAGAGCTCCCACGTCGGCTCGGTCCCCACGACGTCGTAGAGTTCGCGGAATTCCGGGTTGTCGAACGGCCACATCCAGTTCTCGCCGAACTGCGGGTGTTTGATCGGCAGAAAGTGCACGGAGCGCACCATGCCGTCCGGACGCATCGCGTCGACGATATTTTGAGCGTCGGGGCGGCTGCGAGGGTCGTTGTCGACCTCGGCGCCGATCGAATAGCGCATGCCGCGGCGCAAGCCTTCGCCGACGACCGCGGCATGATTCACCTCAACCCCGGCCGTCTCGGCGGCCCCGTAGAGGTCGCCTGCCTGCGCGAGCTTGAGCGCGCGGCGGACGAGATTGACGGCTGCCGGGTCCTCGAACGTCAGATAATTAATGTGGTCTGCGACCATGAGGAAGCGCGGCGCCCCACGCCGGCAGGCATGAAAGAACCATAAGAACAGCATCCGAGCCGTGTAAGGAATCGGCCGCTCGTCGACATAAAGCTTGTGCTCGCCCTTGGCGTGCCCGTGTATATCGGGCACCGCGGCGATGCGCGGGTCGTCCGTCATGTTCTGGTCGCTCATCCTCGAGCGTACGGCGAGAGCGTGTTCAACGCAACAACCTCGTACACCAACGTTTGTATTCGTTCGCTCGTTTCGCGAGCGACTAGGTTGCGCCATGCTCGGGAAGGCCGTCTTTACACGCGCAACTTTAGAGAGGGCAAAAAAAAAGCCGGCTCGCAGCCGGCGGACGTAGGGTTATCGCGGTGCAGACCTAGGTCCGCATACCTCCAACCATCGTATTGCTGAGTCGTTGATTACCTTCGGAACTAACGATGATCACCTCCCTTTGCCCGTCTGTTAGCCTTCAATAGTATGTCTGTGAAGGGGCCGCGGACGTCGTATGGTCGTGCTATACGGCATGCTCAACGCGCTTCCTCTCGTCCGCACGCATGCGAATTGCCGTACGCTTACGCTTTCGTATTCGTTGCCACGGCTTTACGGTAGCCTTCCATCTGCAAGATGCGTGCTTTGAGTTCGACACCGTAACCGTAGTTATGAAGCGCGCCGCTGGCGTCGACGACGCGGTGGCAAGGAAAGAGCAGCGCGACCGGATTGCGGGCCATTGCCTGCCCGACCGCGCGAGCCGCCTGGGGATGCCCGATTTCGCGCGCGATCCAGCCGTACGAGCGTACCTCGCCCGGAGGTATCTGAGCGGCTTTTCGCAGAGCGGCCTGTTCGAAGGTGCTCAGAGCCGAGATGTCGATGCGCGCCATATCTACTTCCCATTTGTCGAAAAACCGCCTCATGGCATCCGCGACCCAGCCCGGCGGATCTGCCGCGCGAAGCGGCCGTCGCAGGCGACGTTCGATTTTCAGCTGCGCGCCGCCCGTATCTTCCCCGCGGTCGATGCCGACGAAGGTGATGCCGCTCTCGCGCCAAGCGATAACGAGCTGCCCGAGCGGCGATTCGATCCGTGCGAATGCATCCGCAACGGCCGAACGGAAATTGCCGCGCAGCGAGTTGATGTGATCCAGAATTCGCGGCACGAGATTCGGCGGCGGTTCGACGATCGGTAGGCACGTCAGACAGTACGCCACTCCTTCGAATTCTTCGAAGATCGCCTGACACGTTCGGCAGCGGCGCAAATGTGCGACAACAACTTCGCTGCGGGGTTCTCCCCCGCGCATCTCGTCCCAAAGCGCTTCGACGTCACTACACCGCATCTGTCGTCTCTCCCGAGGGTGCGATCCGCCCAACTTGCGGACCGAGAATGCGCCGTAAGATTCGCACCGCACGATGCACATGCGACTTTACGGTCCCGATCGGTTGGTTGAGGATTTCCGCAATCTCAGGATGACTGCGGCCCTCGATGAACCGAAGGGTTGCAGCGGCACGCAAATGCATGGGCAGTTGCAATAACGCCTGCTCCACGAGCGCTAAATCCGTACCGCGTTCGACAACGTGTTCGGGTTGCTCCGGACCCTCTTGCGTGTTGTTCAATAACGCATCGGGGTCGGCGAGCGAGTCGAGCGCCACGTTCGTCGGCCGCTTGGACCGCAATCGGTTCCTCGTGACGTTTAACGTAATAGTATACAGCCACGGTTGCAGTCGCAGCTCCGCGCGCTGTTCTTCATTCATTTTCCCGAGCGCGCGGAAGGCGCGCACGAAGGCGTCCTGCACGATTTCCTCAGCATCCTCGCGGTTGCCGGTCATGCGCAGGGAGAATCCATACAGACGGCGCTGGAATTCGTCTACGATACGCTCGAAGCGCTCGGTTGACGGCAGCTCCGCAGACCGCGGCGAACTCGGTGCAGATGCCGCCGACTTCCGCTCCGCGGCCCTGGCTTGAGGGACCACGCGATACTCCACAAAGAGCGGCGGCGTAAACGCGTTCGAGCGTCGAAACCGCAACCCGGAGGCAAGGAGATGCGCGATTTCTGCGGCGAGACCGCCGGGGCCTAGGAGCGTATCGGGCGCGGCGCGACTTCGGCGCGCGTGCATGGTTCGGCGCAACCGGGTTGCGCAGGCTTCCGGCGGCACGATCGCTACGGGAGCGCGCGGATGCTCCGGGCATAGACGATACGGACGGGGTCCTTGCCCCCGTGGTTCATGACGGTCCCGGAGATCGTTACGGTCGTGTCTAGGGCGAGGAGCAGCGCGCTCCCTGCGTCGTAATACGCCGTACCGTGCATCGAGATGCGGCCGGCGAGCGTCAGGTCGGCGCGATCCGGCAGCGCGCCGTTCATTCCGCCCGTCGCTTCGAAGCTGACCGCGACTCCCGCGTGCTTCCCGAACGTGCCCCCCGGCCGATGCTGCAGATAGCCGTGCAATGACGAGCCCGTGAAGGGTGACGGGAAGTCGAAGGGCAGCGCTTTACGGAGGTGGCGGAGGTCGGCCAAGGTCTGCGCATCGAGTTGCGCCGCAAAGGGCTGGTTGAGCACGGTCAGGTAGTCGGGGTCTCGATCGGACGAGCTGGCAAGCTCCCCCGAAGGCAAGACGTCGGCGACATACATGGCAGAGGCATGGCTGTCCACGCCTTGCTCGCTGCGCGTGTAGCTGACCCGAGCGCTGTAGCGGACCAGCTTGCCGCGCTGCGAGATGCGCAGCCACTGCTTGCCTTTGTAGCGGACCTCGCTCCCGGCGCTCCCCGAACCGATCGAAAAATTGTCGCTGCCGGCCGTCGCGTACGTCTGCTGCGCGCGAGCGATCGCGTCGACGTGACGCACGAAAACGAGCGTCAAAAGTGTAGCGAGCAGCGGCGCGATTCTTAGCCGCAAGCGAGTCGAGCCGGCCGGAAATTCATACCCCCACGTTACAGTCCGGCAAGGTATTGGTTCGGATAGCGCCGATGGTAAGGTGTGTCCTTCGTACGCGCTCTTATTCTCGCGGTGATTGCGGCCGTCGTCGCTCGGCCCATAACGGCCGCCCGGGCCGGTGAAACGCAGCTTCTTTCGGGCAAACTCGAGAAGATTTACCTTACCGCCTTTGACGAGGCGCTCAACCGGCATGCGTTGCCGCAGGCCGATGGAACGACCTACGTCTCGACGGGCGATATTCAAGCCGAATGGCTGCGCGACGCGAGCGCCGTGATGGAACCCTACATCGGGGAGGCCGGAAGCGACGAACGAGTGGCAGGGGCTTTGCGCGGGGTCGTCTCCCGCGAAGCCAAGTACATGCTTATCGACCCCTACGCCAATGCGTTTTCCTCCGACTATAAGGTCGTCGAGCGAAAGTTTGAAGTCGATTCACTTCTGTACCCAATTTGGTTCGCCGATAAATATTGGCGTGCCACCGGGGACCGTTCGATTTTCACGCCGGAGGTGAACCGCGCCTTCGAGCGCGTTCTTGCGGTACTGCGCGACGAGCAGCACCACGATCGCCGCTCCCACTATCGGCACCCGGATCTTGCGAATGCCGGCAAAGGCAGTTGGGTGCGCTACACGGGCATGATCTGGACCGGTTTCCGGCCGTCGGACGACCCGGCCCGGTACCAGTACAATATCCCGGACAATGTGTTCGCCGTCGTCGTCTTGCGGCGGCTCGCGGCTATCGAGCAACAGGTGTACCGCAACGGTCACGACTCGGCGAATGCTTGGGGACTAGCGGTCGAAGTGCAATCCGGCATCGAGCAGTATGCGAAGCTGCCGGTGCCGGGCTTCGCAAAGATGTACGCCTACGAAGTCGACGGCTACGGCCACTCCAACTTAATGGACGACGCTAATATTCCATCACTCTTGTCGATTCCGTATTTCGGCTATCTACCGGCGAGCGATCCGGCCTATCAGGCGACCCGGCGCTTCGTCCTCTCGGATCGCAATCCGTACTTTTACAGCGGCAAGTATGCCAGTGGCGTCGGAAGCCCGCATACGCCACGTGGCTGGGTATGGCCGCTTTCGCTGATCATGCAGGCGTTGACGGCCCAAGATGCGCTCGAAACGAAGCGCGTGATGGGCTACATCGCTGCCTCCGATGTAGGGGATCATCGGCTGCACGAGTCGTTCAATGCGGATTGGCCCGAAGCGTTTACGCGAGACGATTTCGCTTGGCCGAACGCCCTCTACGGCGAACTCGTGTTGCGCGAACGCGCTCGCCGTTAGCACGGTTTTGCGTCTTTAGCGCGCTTCGACGCGTCGCCAGTGCGGCTCCGTTGAGAAAAAGCGCAGCGTTACGACGCCCGCGCACACGACGACCGTTTCGGGACGGTCGTAAAGCCGGCCGTCGATGTCGATCACATATCTGCCTTCGCGCAACCCGTCGAGTGCTGCGCGCACGCTACGCTCGCGCTTATCTTGCGGTGCGCGCGCGCCGACGGCTTCGTTGACCGCGAGCGCGAGTAGGCAATCGACTCGCAGCGGCGTCGCAAGTGCGAATGCGCCGCTGGCCGTCGCAGCGATGGTACCGACGTCGATCGGAATAGGCACCTGGATCACCGCGCGTCGCTTCGCGCTCGCGGCAGCAATTCATTTCCGGTTTTGCAGACGTGGTGACGCAAGTCCCATTAAGAAGCATTAATTCGCCGCTGCCGTGAGCGGCAGCGGATGATGCGCTGCGCGCGAGCCTCCAGAAGCGGGTGGTCCGAGGACGCATCTCTGCCGAAGTCGTGAAAGCCGGGCGGGCTCCTAGGCGGCAGCGAGTGCGCGCCGAATCGCCCATGCGATGCGTTCTAACCCACCCACGCGCCGTTCGCGGCGCTCGCCGAACGGCGACTCGTCGCTGCCGATCATTCCGATCCTTATCGGCGTCATCGTGCTCGGCTTCGTCATCGGCGCCGGCCTGTCGCTCGCCGGACGTCACGACGTGACACTCGTTGCGGCCGTTTCACCGCCGCCGCAGGCGAACCGGACGTTCGCGCCTGTCACCCCCGCACCGACGGAACGGCCGACGGCGCAACCGACGCAAGCGCCGACCGAGAAACCCTCGCGCGTCAGCGCAACGTTTGCACCGTCCTCCGCCACCGCGACGGTGGTCGATAAGGCGACGTTACGCCCGCGTGCAGTAACGGCAGCACCGGCAGCTTCCTTCGCAAGCGCGACCGGCCGGCCGATAGCGAGGGACACTTCGTCACCTGCCGCAGCCGTCGCGCAGGCGAGTGTGACGCTTTCGCCCGCGTCGCCAGGAGAAGCAAGTTCGACGCTCGTGCCCGCGCCAGTTTCGAACGCGAGCGCCGGTGGTACGCAAGCGGATTCCGCCTTTGCGAAGTTGTCTGCGGCGGTCGTCCGGCAATATCTCGAAGCTGTGAAACGCGGCGATCAAGACGGCGCGTACGCTGCGCTCGGCGCTTCGCCGGGTAGCAAAGGCGCCAGTCTCAGCGAGGCCGGCGTCATCGATTCACAGACGCGCGTCGGCCGTATCGATGCGCACGCTGCAGCCAACGACGACGCGCTCGTGAGCGTACAATTGCAAACGGCAAGCGGTCCGTATTACGGTCAGTACACCGTTCACAAGACGGATACCGGAGCCGCCGTGATCGTTGCGCATTCGATTGTAAAGCCCTAAACGTTTACCGCGGAGTCCCCATGTTCATAGGGTTTCCTGAGGCTCACCATTTGACGGAGCGGAAGGTCTCAACCCGCCGCGAGCGATAGACGCACGAACATGCCCCCTGGTATGCTGAGGTCGCTAGCAGCGCTGCTCGCAATAGCGTTCATCTCGTTACAAGCGGCGTTACCGGCTCTTGCGGCGTCGCTAATCTCCGCAGTGCGCGTCGATGCGCAACCGAACGGCGGCGCGCAAGTCACGATCACATTTTCCGGCGGATCGGCAGCCTATCACGTCGTTGGGGCGGGGACGCAGGAAACGGCGATCATCTTCGACGGCGCGCAAGTCGGACCGCAACTTCCGCCGACGGTTGCGGGCACGGGCCCGGTGGGCAGCGTCTCGATCGCACAAACGGGAACCTCGAGCAGCGTCGCGCTGCACCTGACGAGCGCCGCAGGCGTTCGCGTCCGTGCAGCCGGTAGTTCGGTCGTCGTCGATGTAGCCAATCCAGGCGGGGCGACCAACCCTGCCACGGGCCTTTCCGGTGGACCGCCGACGCCCGCTCCCGCAGCGCCGAACTCCAACTCCCAGACGCAACTCATCCTGCTCAAATACGCCGATATCAGCGAGATCGCGGGCGTTCTCGTCGCGGGCTCGAGCGTCCCTTCCAACGACACATTCGTGCCGACGCAGAGTAACATCGGCGCTTCATCGCTTGGGGGCACGTCGGTTGGCGGGAATACTTTCGCCGCGCAACCGCAACAACAGACCTTTGGTAATTTTGGAGCTGCCGGGGCGGGGGGCGGCGGTCTCGCCCAGCGCCTCAATGACAACGTCGCTATCGACCGCAGGCTCAACGCGATCATCCTTACCGGAACTCCCGATGTGATCGACCCGCTGCGTGCGATGATCGATCGGCTCGATATTCCCGTACCAAGCGTTCTGCTTGAGTGCGAGATCGTCGAGCTAAGCGATACGGCTGCGAGAAATGTGGGGCTGGATTTTTCACCCGACGGTAGCGGAATCGTAATCAACGGCACCGGCACCGGCACCGGCACTACGACAGCAGGGACCACCGGTGGTAACGGCTACACGTCGCACACTGGACAATATGGCTCGGGAGGAGTCTCATTTTCTGCCAACCTGTACGCCCAGATTAGCCAAGGCAATGGTCGCGTTCTCTCCAAACCGCGAATTTTGGCGCAAAGCGGACAGCAGGCTTCGATCTTAACCGGTGATCAGATTCCGATTTTATCGTCGATAAGTACGGCTAGCGTCGGCGTTTCAACGTCGGTAAATTACGTCAGCGTCGGCGTCAATTTACAGATCGCGCCACGCGTCAGTTCGGACGGGGTCGTTACGTCGCACATCTATTCCGACGTGTCCAGCGTCACAGGCTTTACCAACAACGCGCCGCAAATCAGCCAACGGACTACGAGCACGCTTGCCTCGGTGAGAGACGGCGAAGCCTTTGTCATCGGCGGCCTTTTGCAGGATAACGAAACGCGCAATCTCAGTAAACTGCCTTTTATCGGCGATTTGCCGGTGATCGGCTCGCTCTTTCGTCACATCAACACCTCGAAGACGCAGACGAATCTCTACATCGTCGTCACACCGCACATCATCGCGCCGGGTGCGTCTTCCGGCCCCGCCCCGTCCGGCGGTCAGCTCTCGAAACCGGCGCCCTTGCCGCAAAGTTCGCCGCCCCCGGCGCCGGCTTCGCCCAGACCGTGACCTCGCGGTGGCTGGTATGTGCCGGTGTGCTCGCCGCCGGAGCGGTTTCGTGCGCGCCGCGCGTGCCGGGCATTGCGGATCCGTTACGGGTCGAGGCGCACTGTAGTCCGCGCGAGGCGCGGATCACCGGCATTCGAAGTATTCTGACCTCGACGAACGACATCGTCCTCGACGATGGTTCGCCCGCGAGCGAGGTACGGGCGGCCGTTCGTTCGGGTGACGGCGCGATCGCATATTGGAACGACCAGTTACTCTTACTGCCCAACAGTGCCAAGGGATTCGGCGAGAGCGACGGCTACGCGCGCGTTCGCGCGGCCGGCATCCCGCCGGCTCCTGCGGGTGCAACCTATCGCCACCTCTACTTGTACGTCCGCGACCGCGGCGCGTACCGCTGGGTAACGCTACGGGCTTTCGACATACAAGATATTTGCATCGAAGGCCACAAGCAAAGCTAACACGGCGCGGTGCACCGCAGCGAGCGGGCGCGGGTTTCATTCCGCCGCGGTGGTGTCTTCGCCCGTAGCTAAACGGCGTAGGTCGGGACCGATCAACAGTTCGATTGCGAGCGCTACCAGAAACATCAGGACGAGCGTGACCCACAGGTCGGTATCGAAATCGACGATCGCCGGAAGTACCAGTACGAGCGCGGCAATAACGAAGATCAGGCCGACTGCAAACGCGATAAGCCCGAGAAAGATCGTGCGCGGCGCGCGCGCGGCGCGTTGAATGTCCCGTGCGAGCGCCAGGGGCGAACGCGTGCCGACGTTCCACACGATAAATGCGAGCGACGCAAGCGCGATCGCCCCTCCCAGCCGCCAGCACGCATCGACGACGACGGCTGTGTCTATTCGGAGCTCGCGGCTTCTTCGTCTGGCCAGCGGGCGATCTCGCCCAGCGCCGCGCTTTTCGCGACTTTGAGACCGAGCATCGCGCACTTCATACGCGCCGGACTTATGCCGATACCGACGTTCTCGAGAACCCGCTCGTTCGGAAGCCGCGCCACGTCTTCGAGGCGCTCGCCTTTGAGCGATTCCGACAACATCGAGGCGGACGCCTGACTGATAGCGCAGCCCTTCCCCGAGAAGCGCACGTCCGTGACGCGGCCGTCGGTACCGACCTGCAGATCGAACCGGATCCGGTCTCCACATAGGGGATTGAGGTCCTCGAAGGTTGCGTCCGGTGCATCCAGCTTCCCGAAATTTCTCGGATTGCGATAATGATCGAGAATGTATTCTTTGTAAAAATCGTCCATTACAGCATCACGCGATCTTGAACAGCGAGGCCGCGCGCTCGAGTCCGTCGACGAACTGATCGACGTCGCGTTCGGTATTATAGAGATAGAACGATGCACGGGCCGTCGCGGGCCAGCCCATTTGTTCCATGAGCGGCATCGTGCAGTGATGTCCGGCCCGCACGCAAACGCCTTCCGTATCTAGAATTGAAGCCAGATCGTGCGCGTGAATGTCGGCAAAATTGAACGAGATGACGCCCGAACGATGGGCGAGGTGCTGGGGTCCATACACGGCCAGCCCCCGTGCAGCAAACGGTTCGAGACGCCCGAGTGCGTATGCAGTCAGCTCACGCTCGTGCGAAGCGATCCAATCCATGCCCACGCTCGTCAAGTACTCGACCGCCGCTCCCAGGGCGATCGCATCGGCAATATTGCTCGTACCCGCTTCGAATTTCCACGGGATCTCATTGAAGGATGTGTGCTCGTACCCAACTTCTTTGATCATGTCGCCGCCGGTTAGAAACGGCGGCATCGCTTCGAGTAACCCACGCTTACCGTAGAGGAAGCCGATGCCCGTCGGGCCGCACATCTTATGGCCGCTAGCGGCGAGAAAATCGACGTCGAGCGCTTGCACGTCGACTTTGAAATGCGGGACCGATTGGGCGCCGTCCACGAGAACGATGGCGCCCGCGGCGTGCGCTTGCGGCACGATGGTCTCGAGCGGCGCGATCGTGCCGAGCGTGTTGGAGACGTGCGAGAGTGCAACGAGGCGGACTCCGGCGAGCTTCGACGGCAGATCGTCCAGCACGTGCATGCCGTCCGCATCGACGTCGATGAAGCGCAGTTCCGCCCCCGTTTTTGCGGCCAGTAGCTGCCATGGCACGAGGTTGGAATGATGCTCGAGCCGTGAGGTCAAGATCGCGTCCCCTGCTTTGAGGTTCGCGAGGCCCCACGTGAAGCTCACTAGGTTGATCGCTTCGGTCGTGTTGCGCGTCCAAATGATTTCGGCGGACTCTGCGGCGTTCACGAAACGGGCGACCTTATCTCGCGCGCCTTCGAACGCGTTCGTCGCGCGCTCGGCCAGCTCGTACACGCCACGATGAATGTTCGCATTGTCATGTACGTAATAGCGCACGAGCGCATCGATGACGGCGCGCGGCTTTTGCGAAGTGGCCGCAGAGTCGAGGTACGCGAGCCGCTTGCCACGCGACGTCGGCTCCGAGAGAATCGGAAAATCACGCGCGATCCGGGTCGCGAGTTCGTCGCGGGTGGCGATCATACGCTTACGTTGACCGCTCCGCTGCCGATTTTGTTTTCGAGCGCGGTCCGGATCTCGTCGCGTAACGCACTTGGAAACTGGTCGATGGCCGGCTCGAAGAAGCCGAGCGCGATCATGCGTTCCGCATCGGCGCGTGCGATGCCGCGCGTTTCCGCATAAAAAAGCTCCTCTTCCGAAATCGCGCCGACCGTCGCACCATGGTAGGCTTTGACGTCGTTCGCCGCGATCTCGAGCGCCGGAATCGAATCGATATGGGCACCCGGCGAAAGGAGCAGCGCGTCATCGCGTAGCGAAGCGTCGGTACCGTGTCCGTCGGGCAGGATCTTGATGTTGCCGAGGTAGCGGCCCTGGCCGTTTCCCGTACCGGCGCTCCGCACGATCGTCCGCGACTGGGTGTCGCGCGCGGAATGCACGGATTCCGTCTCGACGTCGACGTGCTGGGCACCGTCGGAGAAAAAGAGGACGACGGCATTCGCTTGCGCGGCGCGACCGGATTCGTAGGCCCGAAAACGGGAAACCGTATGCATCCCGCCGAGTTCCGCGAGCGCGAAATCGAGGCGTGCCTCACTTCCGAGCAACGCGCGTCGCGTCATAATCAGGCGGGTTCCGGCCGCGGCCCGCTGTTCGACCGCGTACCGGAGCTCGGCGCGGTCACCGATGACAAGTTCGGTAATGCCGCAAACGAAAGGCGCGCCCGCAACCGAAGCGATTCTCTCGATGACGGTCGCGCGCGCGCCCTCCCCGAGCGATACGAGCGTGTATGGGAAAAGCGCCGCAAGCCGCGCTTCGTAGCCGATGACGAGCGGTTCTTCGATCGTGACACCAGCCGGCACGTCGACGAACGCTCCGTGATTCGCAAAGGCCAGGGCGAGCGATGCAAATTTGTCATCGCGCGTGTCCACGGCGTAGCCGTAAGCCCGCTCGAATGCGACACGATGGCGTTCGCGGGCAAGCGAAAAGCGTTCGATCGTTACACCGCTTTTGCGTGCGTTCGGAAGTAGCGCTTCGAGATCGAGTTCGACGCCGGTCGCCGTCTCGAACGGGATCACGCTCGATAGGTCCAGCGTCGCGAGATCGTGCTTCCAGCTACGGCCGGAGCGAACGGATGCATTGACCGGGAGTTCTTCGAAACGCGCGAGCGCATCGTAGCGCGCGTCTGCAGCGATCGAACCCGCTCCGGCGTGCCCCAGTAGGGCGTCGAGTGAAACACGGCCCATGCCACACGCCGCAACGTCGTTAGCGGACACCCGCTGCGACCTCTTCGCGAATTTTATCGTAGCCTTCGCGTTCGATGACGTTGGCGAGTTCGGGACCGCCAGATTTCACGATGCGCCCGTCGATCATGATGTGGACGCGGTCGGGCGCGATGTATTGCAGGATGCGCGGGTAGTGCGTGATGATGAGAAAACCCGTGTCCTTGCCCGTTTCGGAGGCCCGCATCGCATTCACCGAGGCGCCGACCGAACGCAGGGCGTCCACGTCGAGACCGGAATCCGTCTCGTCGAGAATCGCATACTTCGGCGCGATCATCGCGAGTTGCAGCATTTCCAGGCGCTTCTTTTCGCCGCCGGAAAATCCGTCGTTGACATAGCGAGACAGAAACGCGGCGTCCATGTCGAGAACGTCGAGCTGTTCGAAGATCAGGGCGCGAAATTTCGAGGGTGTCAAGTCGTCCGGCCGGATCGCCTGACGCGCGCTGCGTATAAAATTTGCGACGCTCACTCCCGGAATCGCCGCCGGATATTGGAACGAAAGGAAGAGCCCCGCCTTGGCCCGTTTATCGGGCGCCAGACCGACGAGCTCCTCGCCGTCGAGCCGGATCGAACCTTGGCCGACCGCGTAATTCGGATGCCCTGCTGCCGAAAAAGCGAGCGTCGACTTGCCGCTGCCGTTGGGGCCCATCAGCGCGTGAACGCTGCCCGGTTCGACCGCTAGATCGATTCCTTTAAGAATTTCGTTGTCGTCAACGCTGGCCCGAAGGCCGGCAATGTGCAATCCGCGCTCGCTCATACCGGTCTATGGTAGGTTGGTGCAGCCAGAAAGTCAAGGAACACCTGGACTATCTTCTGCTTTCATGCTACGCTGAGGCCGAGCATGAACGAGTCCCGTTTTTTCCAATCGACGCGCGGCAAGATCGTGTCGGCGCTACGTCGACGGCACTCGGCGTCGGCTGTCGAACTCGCGACGGAATTCGGTGTCTCGCCCAATGCCGTGCGACAGCAGCTCGTGAGCCTCGAGCGTGACGGCTACGTCATCGAGCGCCCCGTTAAGCGTGGGCCGACGAAGCCGACCCTCGAGTATTCGTTGACGCGGAGCGCCGACGACCTCTTTCCGCAACGCTACGACAGGATGCTCGGTGCGGTTTTGCGCGAGGTCAAAGCGTCGTTCGGCGAGGCGGGTCTCGACACGGTCATGCAGAGTCTCGGACGCCGGGAAACGGAAAAGTTTCGGAGCAAACTGACCGCGCCCGATGCCAAGGGCCGCGCCATCGAGCTCGCCGCGGTGCTGCGCGAGCACGGTGTCGAGGCGGAGGTCGTTGCTTTGCCTTCGGGCGCCGTGGAATTGCGCGAGCACAATTGTCCCTACGCGAATACGATTCAGGAGCACCCCGAAGTGTGCTCGATCATCCATACCGTCTTGCACGAGGCCGTCTCGCAGGATACGGTGCAAGTCGAGTCGATCGCAACCGGCGGCGACGCTTGCCGGTTCGAGATCACGGCGGCTCGCGAGCCCATCGTTACCTAACGTTCGCCAAGGAGTGGTTTCCGCGTGAATTTTGCGAAATTTCAAGACCTCGTCGAGAAGCGCACCGGGTTCCGGACGATGGATAACCCGATGGCCAGCGGCGAGTATTTCAGCGACTCGTGCGGCGACATGTATACGTATTATCTCAAAGTCGGGCCGGGCGACGTCATCGAAGACGTCTCGTATTTCACGACCGGCTGCGGCTTCGGAACGGCGACGTGCAGCTTACTCGTCGATCTGGCGCACGGCAAAACGCTCGACGAAGCCTACGCGATCAGCGATGCCGATATCGAAGCGCAGCTCGACGGCTATCCGGACAAGAAGAAAGACTATCCGGAGCGTTCACGGCTCGCTTTACAAGCGGCGATCGACGACTTTCGCCGGAAGCGTGCCGCCGGCGCCATCTCGGACACGATGCTGGCGCAAGCCGCCGCTGCCGCCGCGGCCGCGCGCGCCGCGACGTCGCCGGGCAATGGTCGCACGTCGCAGGACGAACGCGAAGCACAACAACCGGCGCCTGCCGCGACGGACGACGGTAAGGTACTCATCAAGCTCCATTAGCGCGCCGGGACTCAGCGCGCCGGACGTCGCATCCGGCAGTTCCTACGCTAAATAGGGATTGTAGCGCCGTTCGGTCCCGATCGTCGTCGCGGGACCGTGCCCGGGAATAACTGCGCAATCGTCGTCGAACACCCACAGCTTCTGCCGGATGCTCGTGACGATATCGCTCCGTGACGTCCCGCCGATATCCGAGCGTCCAATGCTCCCGCGAAAGAGTGTGTCGCCGGTCAGTAAGATCGTCCGGCCCGCAATTTCGCAAGCGAACGAGACGCTGCCCGGCGTGTGTCCCGGCGTATGGAGTACCTCCAGCGTGACGGCACCGGCGCGAACGCAGTCGCCGTCACGCAGTTCGCCGTCGAGCGGAACGACGCGCGGCACGCGCATACCGAGCCACCGCGCCTGCTCCACGAGCGTGCCGTAGAGCGGCAGATCGGCCGGGTGCAGCAGGCCGAGCGCTCCGGTGCGATCGCGCAAGTCGGCGAAGGCTCCGATATGATCGGCGTGAGCGTGCGTATGGACGAGATAGGTAGCGCGCACCCCGCCTGCATCGAGGCGCCGGACGATTTCGTCCGTCTCGTCGCCGCCGTCTACGACGATCGCTTCGCCGCTCGTCGCGTCGGCAACGATCGTGCACGTGCAGCCGAGCGGTCCGACCGCGAAATGTTCGATCGTCAAGGAATCCGGCATTCAAAGTCCCGGTACGACGTGTTGAAATATCCGAGCGGCGCGCCGTCACGCACGCCGCTCGCGCGCACGGCTCCGATGAAGATCGTGTGCGTTCCGGCACTGTACTCTTCGGCGAGTTCGCAATCCAGATAGGCGAAGATGCCGTCGAGGATCGGCGAACCCGTAACGGCGGAGGCATACGGCAGCGAATGAAACGGATCGGGTGCGGCGTGCGAAGCGAAACGCTCGGCCAGCGGTTGCTGTTCGACGCGCAGGAGGTTGACGCAGAACCGTCCGGCCTGGGAGATGATCGGGTGACTGCGAGCCTGGCGATTCACGCACACGAGGATCGTCGGCGGCTGCGCCGAGACGCTCGTCACGGCATTGGCCGTGAACCCTTTGGGCTTCCCTTCGAGTAGCGTCGTAATGATGGTCACTCCGGTCGGAAAGCGCCGCATGACGTCGCGGAACTCGGCCGCCCTCATGCGACGCGGGCGCCGAGGCCCACGCCGTCGCCGATGGGCAGGATCGTCGCATCGAGTTCCGGGTGTTGTAGAAATCTCCGGTTGAACGCGCGTATCGAGCGCGTCGCAAACGAGTCATGGGATGTCGGTTCGGCCGCCGCGCACCCTCCCCACAGCAGATTATCGACGACGACGAGGCCGGAGCGTTTGAGCATCGGCACCGCTAATTCCAGATACGCCTCGTATTCATCTTTGACCGCGTCGATAAAGACGATGTCGAGGTTGCGGACCGGAAACGTCGGCAGAACCTCGAGCGCCGGTTGATTGATTACCTCGATCGCCGCATCGCGCTCGGCGCGTGCGAAAAAGGTGCGCGCGATCCGGGTGCGCTCGATGTCAGGATCGATCGTCCAGATATGTCCGGCCGGCGGTAGCGCAAGCGCCATCCAGAGCGTCGAATAACCGTAGGCGGTACCGATCTCGAGAATCCGGTTCGCTTGCATGGCGTGCACCAGCGTCGAGAGCAGCCGGCCGGTCTCACGAGCTACGATCGGGATGTCGTCCGCCTGCCCGAGTTGCTCGAGTTCGAGCAGTAGAGGCGACGGATTACGGTGCAGCCGCTGCAAGTAGGACAACTCGCTCACGGCGCTACGTTTGTTGCTTCCGCCCGTGGGGAACCTCTTGCATGCGTCGAACGTCAAGACGCTCGAATAGATACCGGCAATCGAAGGAGGCCTCCCGATGGCGATTCTCGCCCCCCAATCTTACGTGCCGAAAAAATGGAATTTGGCCGGCTTACAGGGGATTTCCGATCAGACGCTGACCGTGCATTTCGGCTTGTATGAAGGTTACGTCAAGAATACGAATCTGCTCAACGAGCAGATTGCGGAAAAGATCAAAGCCGGGCAAGTCTCCGGGGCAGATCCGGCGTTCGCCGAGATCACTCGCCGGCTCGGTTTCGAATACAATGGTATGGTCCTTCACGAATATTATTTCGATAATATGACGAGCAGTGGTAATGGTAGCCCGAGCAGCGGCAAGCTGCACGACGCCGTCGGCGCGAGCTTCGGAGATTTCGAAACGTGGAAGAAAGACTTTGCGGCGGTCGGCGGGATGCGCGGCGTCGGTTGGGCGATTGCGTATCAAGAACCGAAGACGGGACGTATCTCAAATCATTGGATCACGCTGCATGAAGACGGTAACGTCGCCGGGTACAAACCGATCGTGGTGATGGACGTTTGGGAGCACGCGTTCTTACTCGATTATAAACCGGCGGAGCGTTCGAAGTACATCGAATCGTTCTTTGCCAACGTCGATTGGGCGGCTACCGAAGCGCGTCTAACCCCTGCGTCGGCCACGTAAGGTCGTTTGCAGCGTCTGCGGCTCTTCCCGCTCAATACCGTGCTCTTTCCCGGCGCGGTGTTGAATCTTCACGTCTTCGAACCGCGCTACAAGCAGATGATTTCCGAGTGCCTGGAAGGCGGTGAGGCGTTCGGCGTGTGCCTCATCCGCGATGGCGATGAGGCGGGCGATCCGGAAGTGATGCCGCATGAGATCGGTACGACGGCGGAAATCGGAGATGTCACGCCGCTCGAGAACGGCCGCTACTACATCAGCACGGTCGGGAGGCGGCGCTTTCGCATCGAGCGCGTTGTCGAGCGCGAGCCGTTCTTGACGGTCGAGGTGTCGTATTTGCCCGAGGATGGGCCGGGGGACGCTCTAACGGTCGAAGAACTCGTCGGCGAGATCCGCGATGTGTTTCGCGATTATCTGCGTCTGCTGGTCGAATTTTCGGGAATGCACGCCGACATCGAGTTGCCCGATGACCCGATCGACGCATCGTTTTTAATCGGCGATGCCCTGCAGGTCGCCGATTCCATGAAGCAGCGGTTACTCGAACTTTCGAGCACGGAGCAGCGACTGACGGTCGAATTGGGCTTCTTGCGCCGCCTGTTACCGCAATTACGGTCGCTGCTCGAACGCAAACGCGAAGCGCCGCAAGCCCAGCCGAGCGCCGCGCCCGGGGGCACTTTTCGAACCACGCAGGAGCAATTCTTCGGCAAGCATTTTAGCCTGAACTAGCCCGCTAAACCTCGTTACGCTCGACGCTTTCCGCTGCTGAAACGACGTTGCGCATGAGCGCGATATTCGTGACTGGTCCGACGCCGCCCGGAACGGGCGTAATCTCTCCGGCGACTGCCGCTGCGCTTGCGAAATCGACGTCGCCGCGCAACGTTCCGTCCAGCATGGTCGTGCCGACGTCAATCACGGTGGCTCCGGGGCGGAGCCACTCGGCGTCGACGAGCCCTGGCGCTCCCGCGGCGACGACGACGATCTCGGCGGCTCGCGTGTGGTCGCGAATGCGCACGGTCTCTTTATGCGTTACGGTGACGGTGGCGTTCTGCGCCATGAGGAGCAGGCTTACCGGCAAACCGACAACGTTCGAGCGGCCGATGACGGTAATCTCGCGGCCGCGCAGCGGCCACATTGCGCTGCGCTCGAGGAGCAACATGACCGCTGCGGGCGTCGCCGGCACGTAGCGTGCTCCCGTGGCGAAGGCGAGGCGTCCCTGATTGAGCGGATTGCTGCCGTCGACGTCTTTCAGCTCGGGGATCGAGCTCGCAATGCTGCGGATCGAAAGATGTTGCGGTAACGGTTGCTGTAAGATCACCCCGTGGACGGTTACGTCCGCATCGAAGCGTTCGAGCGCGCGTCGCACGCCGGCGTCGTCTATCTCCCCCGGAAGCACGTCGACGTCGACCGTCACGCCGATCCGTTCGCCGAGGGCGAGCATACCTCGTACATAGGCGAGACTCGAGTCGTCCTCGCCGACCATCATGACGACCAGCCGCGGAACCGTGTCGAGGGCCGCGAGCGCCGTCGTGCGGGCGATCAGTCCGGCCCGCAATTCCCGGGCGATCGCGCGTCCGTCGAGGATGCGTGCTGCCATCGGCCAAGGGGTACGCGAGAGGGAGAAGCATCGCCTGGAATACGTGCGCCGCGAGATTCGTCTGGGCTCGACGTTCGACGCGGAGGCGTTCGAACGCGCCTGCACCGCGTTTCGCGAACTCTATAACGTCGAACCGCAACGGGCTCTGTGCGCACCCGACGTCTTAGCTCGTTTTTGCGACCTGTACGAGCGGGCGCACCACGTCCACCAGCATTCCACCCGTCTCGCGTTCCGCGGCATTCCCTTGACGGCCGCGATCCTAGCTCCAGGCACGGTGGCCTTCGAAGGGGAGATAGACCCCGCCCGCATGGGCGACTGGTAATCTCGGCGGGCGCGCTTTTGCGGTGAGGCGGCGTCTCTCGTCGCTTAAATGGCTCTGCCATTCTGCGCTCCTCGATCCTTGCCTCACCGCAAAATCGCGTCCGCATCGTGCGGGGGTGGGGCGAAAGTGTTTTTGCGGTCGGAGCGGCTCTCGGCGCACAGATGGCTTCGCCATTGTGCGCTTCCGGGGGGCACCACGCGTCCGCATCGTGCGGGGGTGGGCGAAAGCTTTTTGCGGTCGGAGCGGCTCTCGGCGCACAGATGGCTTCGCCATTGTGCGCTTCGGGAGCAGGGTGAGTTGGGTCCGCGGATGCGAAGGACGAGGCGGGGTTAGACGCCGTTGGCTAGGAGGCGGGCGGTGACGATGGCGGGGGCTTCTATGTTGGGGCAGTGGCCGCACTTGGGGAGCTCGAGGACGTCGGCTTGGGGGTAGACTCTGCGGGCGACGGCGAGCGCGCGGACGGGTATGTAGCGGTCTTCGCGGCCCCATACTAGGAGCGTCGAGCCGTGCCAGGCGGCGAGACGCTCGTGCAGGGCGTCCAGGTGCAACAGCTCGTGCATGGCCCCGGCGTAGACGCTCGCGAAGGCGCGGACTAGCGCCGGGTCTTGCGACAGAGCGAAGGCCCGCTCGTGCATCGTTTCCGGCACGCTCGCCGGATTGTAGACGGCCGACGTCAGCGTACGGCGCACGAAGCGGCGCGACGGGCGGAGCCGCCCGAGCACCGAGGTGACCGGGCGACTCGCCGCGACCCGCAGCACGAAGCTCGAGGTTCGCAGGAACCCGGCCGGATCGATGAGCGCGAGCAGCCGTACGCGGTTCCCTTCCCGGGCGGCATAATCCGCGGCAATAAGGCCGCCGAGCGAGTGACCGACTAGGGAGAAGCGCTCGAGTCCGGCGCCTGCGACGACGCAGCGCAATGCGGCTTGAAAGTACGCCAGCGTATAGGCTGCCTTGGGCCGGTCCGAAGCGCCGAACCCCGGCAAGTCGAAGGCGATGCAGCGGTGCGTGGCGCCGAGTTGGCGCGCGATTCCGTCCCAAGCGGCCTGCGTCCAGTGACCCATGCCGTGCACGAAGAGAACGACTGGTGCCCCAGCGTCGCTACGGCCGCTAGCGTACGTCGCGAGCGACGCGTCGCCGAAGGGAGTACGGCCTTCGCGCCAGCCCAAGACGCTGTGCGCGGGGCTGCCGGGCCGGGCCTGCGAATTCAAATGACGTATGCCTCGTAACTTCTTAGCGCTGATAACGACGGTCGTCGCCGTCGCGGTCGTGGCGCTGACCGTAAATTTCTACTTTGGTTCGGGCGGCGGCGCCGCCGGGCGCGGCGGAGGAGGTCCGGGGATGCTGGCGGGCGCTCCGGCTCAAAGTTATACCGTTAAAAGCTTGAGCGGCACGAGCGACGCTCTCGAGCGATACCGCGGCCATGTCGTCTTGCTGAATCTGTGGGCCTCCTGGTGCGCCCCGTGCCGCAGCGAAACGCCGGCGCTGGAGCGGCTCTATACGTCCGAGCGTGGCAAGGGTCTCGTCGTGCTGGGTGTCGATCAAGGCGAGTCGGCAGCCGCAGCCGCGTCGTTTTCCAGAGAGATGGGGCTGACGTACCCCATTCTCCTAGACGAGGAGCAGCGTTACGGGCGGGCGTATGCCGCTGTCGGTCTGCCGACGACCCTCGTTATCGATAGCGGCGGCCGGATCGTCCGCGGCATCGACGGCGAGTTGAGCCTGGCACAAATGCACGAAGCGGTGGACCCGCTGCTGCGCGCCCGGTGAGCGGCCGCGGAGCAGCGGTTCTAGCCGCGTTGTTTTGCATCGCCGCCGTCGTGGCGCAGGATATCGCACCGGGTTGGGCAGGCTATCACTCCTGGCAATACGCGGCAGCACTCGGCATCGCAATGACCGCGGTGGTCGGATACTTGCTCGAAGCGCGCGCGGGCCGCGACGGCGAACTGGGTCGACGCCTGCTTATCGCGTTGATCGGCGCGCTCGTTATCGCAGCGGCGGGTCTGATCTCCGGACTGCTTGGACCCGATACCGAGACCGTCGCGCGAGCTCCGGGGACGGTCGCGCCGTTGCCCTCGGTCGCGGGTGCTGCTTTTTTCCCCCTCGCGGATCCGGACGATATCGCGCGCGGCAAGGCGAGCATAACGTTGCGGCGTCGAAACGGAAGCGTCCTCGAGATCGCAGCCGGTAGCGGTCGCTTCGTCGGTGCGACCGCCCTGCGCTTGATTCCCCAGACGGCGGCGTACGTATCCGGCCGCGATTTACGCGGCAATCACCTTACCATTACGCAACCGACGAACCCGTCGTTCCTCTCTCCGGTGCTACTGTTCACCCAAACGGTGCCGATCGCAGGCAAGAACGTGCCCTCAGACGCGTTTGCGGCCCCGGCGGTTCATCGGCAGATCAAAGCCTTCTATTTCGGTAAGGGGGCGCTCGGAGCGCAACATGCCGGGAATCTCGGTCCCGCCGTGCTCTTTGCCGTCGACGACGATGCCGGCCGGCTGGTTCCCGGTGCGATCGGTTTTGCCACGAGCGACCGTGAGGTGACCCTCGGCGGGTTGCGCCTGAAGGCTTTCCTCGGTACGTATCCGGCCTTGCAGATGTCGGCGGTTCCCTACCCGCTCGCGTTGTGGATCGGCGCCGCCCTATGCGTTATCGGGAGCATCTATGCCGCGCAGCTAAAGTTTCCGCCGGCCCGACAAAAAGATGTTGCGCCTGCATTGCCCACAACGACACGTGGGTAACACACCCGGCAAGCCCGAGTGATCGAGCGGGTGGCGTGGCAGGGCAAGGTAAGTTCCACGGCGCATGCGATTCCGGCGAGGGCATGACAAATGCCAGGAGCGAAGCTCTCTTGTGCGCCGGAGTACGGCTAGACCCGAGACATGGAAGTGGGTTATGACGAGTGGCTGGGCGCTGGCGGCCGACGAGCGGGCCGCCTTGGCATCTTTCGTCCATGCGCAGCAGGCGACACTGATCGCCTCAATCGTAGAATCGGCGGCGCTGGCCGAGCCCCGCTTGCGCGGCGTTCTGCCGTTCGCAAGGTCGCTGCTGGCTCGCTTCTGTCTCGAGTTGAGCGACGGTGATTCCGAGCCGCTGGATCGATTGACCGCTAGCGCGCCCGAGCAACAGGAAGCATCCGAGCTCGGGCGCGTTGCCGTACTCGCCTGCGCCGTGGTCTCGAAAGCGTATGTTGCCGAATACCCGGGCGCCCGAGCAGTCGAAGCCTACCTGGCGTTACGGTCGAACGAGTTCGAGAAACGCTTTCGAAACGAGCGGACGAAAGACCGTGCCGAGGCGGCTGACGTCTCGCCGTATGCGAATACGAGTGAGATCGTAACGTCATTATTGTCAGCGCTGGAGGCACGTGACGGCACCTCGTGCGATCATTCCAGAGCGGTCGGCATGTGGGGCGGGCGGCTTGCAAAGACGATCGGCCTTAGCGCGCGAGAACAGGCCTTTGCGGTCCTGGCAGGGACGCTGATCGATGTCGGCAAGATCGCCACGCCGACGGAACTGTTGCTCAAACCCGGTCCACTTACGAGTGGCGAGCGGGAAGTGATGCGGTCCCATTCTTCGATCGGCGCGAGAATGCTCGAGCGCGTGCCCTCGCTACGGGAATTCGCGCCCGTCGTGCGTGCTCATCACGAACGCTTCGACGGCCAGGGGTATCCCGATAGGCTGTCCGGCACGTCGATTCCGATGATGGCTCGCGTTCTGGCAGTTAGCGATTCGTTTCACGCTATGATCAGCAAGCGGCCGTACCGTGCGCCGATTGCCGTTGCTAACGCGGCCCGCGAACTCCGCCGTTGCTCGGGGACGCAGTGGGATCCCGGCGTCGTCGATGCGATGCTTTCGATCGTAGAACCCGCGGTCCGAACCGAGCCCGCTCGGGCAGTCGGGGCCGCGCGGTGAGCGAGGGACACTAGAACTCGGTACCGCTGGTAAACCGGAACGCCTCGATCTTGACCGCAGGCGTAATCATCTGATAGGCGTAGCCGCCCGTACGAACTTGACGGTCGGCAAACTCGGCTCGCGAGAGAGCTTCGAGAATGCTCTCGTTGAAACGCAAATTCCGCACGCCGCGCACGAGCGACCCGTTTTCGATGAGAAACGTGCCGTCGCGCGTCATCCCGGTGACGATCGTGCGTCGCTGATCGACCGGCCTGATATACCAAAAGCGGCTCACGAGCAAGCCACGTTCGGTTTCGGCGATCAACTGCGCGAGCGGTTTCTCGCCCGCGCCCACGACGATATGGCTCGCCTGCGGACCGTGCGAATTCGGCGCCGGGAGCGCGTGCCCCGTGTTCGGACGTCCAAGCTGCTTCGCATAGCGGGCGTCCGTTACGACGTTGTTCGCGATGCCGCCCTCGAGCAATCCGACTCGCTGCGTCGGGACGCCTTCATAATCGAACGGAACGCCGGCGAACAAAGGATGAGCGTAATCGTCGACGAGCGTCACGTTCTCACCCGCATAACGCCGCCCCAGACCACCTGAGAGGAACGATGAGCCTTCGTCGTAGCTTTGAGCGGAGAAGTGATCGGCGAGGTACGCGAGGAGCTCGCCGAATGCGGGCGGCTCGAGAATGACGGTCCACGCGCCCGGCGTGACCGCCTCGGGGGCGCGTCCGGTCCGGGCTTTCTGCGCGGCTACCTCGCTCACGAAAGAACCGTCGACGCCGGCGAACGCGTTACCGTAGTGCTCCGCATAGCCCGAAGCATCGCTGCCGTTTGCTTTCACGTTGAGGGCGCAGAGCGTACCGTCGAACGATGCCAGCGTACCGAGCGAATTCGCAATCGTTATCCCGTCACGTCTGGTCGATACGTAACCGGCGGCCCATAGCGCGTCGCGTTCGACGACCGCGAACACGTCCGCGGCCACGCGCGCCAGACGTTCCGGCGCGGCCGTTGCCGCGGACGCATCGAACGCGGCATCGGGCACGGCAACCATCGCGTTCCGCTCCAGGGGCGGCAGATCGTTATCGGCGGGCGCGTGCGCAGCCATCTCTTTCGCGCGCGCGACGATCCGTGCGAGCGACGCTTCCGAGAGATCGTTCGACACTGCTACGCCTGTACGGAAATCGACGATCGTGCGCAGGCGCAGCGTCGTGTTGGTCGCGGCGACGTTCTGATGGATCGCGTTGTGCGTGAAGCGCGTCAGCGCGCGATCGACGTCGCTGACGATTACTTCGCTCGCGCCTCCTGCGCTCGCGAGTACCCGTGCCGCGAGCGCTTCGCGTTCGTCCTTATCCATCGTAACCCGCTCCGACGCGCACGTTGCGAAAGCGGGCGGGTGAGGCGGCTTGCGCCGTGCGTCCGGTTTGCATCGGCTCGCCCTTACCGCAGTTCGGTGTCCCCCAGGGCACCCAGGAACGTTCGTCCGCGATCGCGTCGCACGCGGACCAGAATTGCTGCGTAGTCCCGGCGTAGGTCGGGTTCTTGAGCATGCGCGTTCGCTTGCCGTTGACGATTTCCCAGCCGATCTGACACCCGAACTGGAAGTTGAGCCGGTGGTCGTCGATCGACCACGAGCGGTTCGATTCCATGTATACGCCGTATTTGATGCCGTCGAAGAGCGCTTCGAACGGCACGTCTCCCGGCAGCAAGCTCAAATTGCACATGCGGATCATCGGCACGTGTTGCCAGCTTTCAGCGCGCACGCAGGCGTTCGTCGCGCGTCCGATCGTGCGCGCGGTATCGCGCGACATTTCGAAGCCGACGAGCACGCCGTCACGCACGATGTCCGAGGGAACGCTTTTCGCGCCTTCGTCATCGTACGCTGCCGTTGCGAAGCCGCGCGGCATGAGATTGTCGATGACGATCGTCACGTTTTTAGAACCGTAGCGAAGTTTGCCGAGCTCGTCCGGAGCGAGGAAACTCGTGCCGGAGAAATTAGCCTCCCATCCCATGACGCGGTCGAGTTCCGCTGCGTGCCCGCACGATTCGTGGATCTGCAGCGACACTTGCGAGCCACCGAGAATAATATCGAACTCGCCCGCAGGGCACTGCACCGCGTCGAGAAGCCGGCTCGCTTCTTCGCCGATGCGCGGCGCGTTCTCACGCAGCCGGGCGAGCTCGACGATCTCCCAGCCGCCGCCTTGATACAACCCGATATCGCCCGGAAACGAACGGTCTTGCGCGTCGTGTTCGCCGACCGCGAGCGCTCGGATGCCGCTACCCGTCTGATGCAGCACCTGCGCGATGCGCGAACCGGTCGTGCTGTAAAACGTCTTGCTCGTCGTCCAGAGATCGAGCCACGCACGTCCGACGGAGATGTGGGGCGAGACGTGCAGCGCGCGTTCCGCTGCGAGCAAAAGCGCGACGCGCTCGCCGAGCGGCACCGTCGCCGGGTCTCGCTCGCGCGGAGTCTCGAACGCGTCGACGTAACATTCCCGGGGCGCTTCCGCGAAGCGCCGCAATGCGACGCGCGCGCCTGCCTTCGCAATCTCGACCGCTCGCGCGGCCGCGCTGTCGACGCCGCGTTCGCTGACGTCGGCGCTCGCCGCAAAGCCCCACGCCCCGGCATAGAAAGCGCGCACGCCGAAGCCGATGCTCGTTTCGTCGCCGAGGGCTGCGAGTTCCCCATTACGGACTTCCATCCGTTCCGCGCGCCCGTCATCGAAGCGGACGTCGGCATACGTCGCACCGCGCACCTGCGCGGTATCGAGCGCGCGGGCAGCCAGAGCGTCGAAGGTCGTCATCGAGAAGCTCTAGTCCACGCCCGCCGGACGGAGTCCTTCGGAGCGGATCAGCTCGGCGCTGCGCAGGCCGAGCGCGACGTCGGTGGCCGGCGCGACGGTCGTCGCTGCCGCTCGCGAACGATCGTAGACGAACGCCGCCATGCGGTAATCGCCGAACGTACCGGCGAGCGTGACGCCATCGGGATCGACGACGAACGCGCGCTCGCGGGCGCGATCGAAAACCACTATGTAAGCGCGCAATTCCGCCGCCCGCGTGCGGGCGAACGCGACGATCCAGGCGGCTTCGCCTTCGGCCTCCCAGAGGAAGAGATCGACGCCCCCGAGTCGCGGCGCAACGAGGCCGCGCGGCGAATAGACGCTCGACGAATCGACGCAGGCGACGCGCACGCCGCCTGCCTGCAGGTAAGCCGGGCCGTTCGGAGCCGGCCCGCAGCCGAATACGGGAATGGCGTGGCCCCGAGCGTCGTTCGTTCCGCTCGCGAGAAGCACATCGGCGTCCGCGAAAGCTGCGAGCTCCGCGAGGCGCGCTATTTCGGTGGCGTCGCCCGCGAGCGTGAAGGCGATGCGCGCACGTGCCGAGAGTCCCGGGGGCTCGGGCGACGGTTTTGCGGCCGATGCGTGCGCGCTATGCGGGGCCGGCGAGCCGACGCTCACGTCACCGACGACGATCGTTTCGTCGCGTTCGCCGCCCCGTGCGACGAACGAACCGTCGGCGGCGATGATCGCGCTTTTACCGCAATACGCGACGCTGCTTGCCTCGACGCCCGCTTTGTTGCAAACGACGAACGGCACGCCGTTCTCACGCGCACGCACGCCGGCCATGAAGTCGGCTTGAACGTTCTCGAGTGCGGAGGGCTCGCGCCCGCTCGTAACCCATGCGGTGGGCATCACCAGAATCTCGGCCCCACGCTCGACGAGCGTTGCGGCGATCGTCGGTATGCGGCCGTCGGCACACACGAGTAGTCCGAGGCGACCGAGGGGCGTATCGATCGGCGCGAGCGTTCTTCCCGCCGCAAACCAGCGCCGATCGAAGTGCCATAAGAATTGCTTGGCGGCGTAGCCGAGTTCGACTCCGTCCGGTCCGATGACGATCGCCGTATTGAACGTACGGTCCCGAACTATTTTCGCGGCGCCGTAGACGACGCTCATCTCGTACGTGCGCGCGAGCACTCCGAGCGTCTGCGCGGCGCGTTCGAGCTGCGACGGTGCCACGGGCGCGAGCCCCAGGACGTACGCCGGAACGGAGCCTTCCGGCAATACGACGAGTTTTGCGCCGCCTTTGCCGGCCGCTTCAACGAGCGATAACACGTGCGGCCAATGCGTATCGAAATCGTCACGATCGTAGGCGCGTGTTTGTACGCAAGCGACGGGTATTTTACGTGCGTTCACGGAATTCGGCTCTCAATCGACATAGCTCTCACGCGCTCCAAGGGGAATCTATCGTGAAGCGAGTCACCGGGCTTGTTTTTTTGTGCGTTGCGGCTTCCTGTATCGCCGCCGGCGCAGTCACTCCCGCTCCATCGAAAACCGCAAAACCGGCCGCCGGAAAAACCGTTGCGGCGCGGGTCGTCGTTCGGCAACCCGCGGTCGCCGATCTAGCACCGGCCGACGAATACTTCGGGCCGTTTAAACTGAGCATCATCGGAATTCGCAATACCATTCGCGACCTCGGATTACGCTACGATTTCAATCACGACATCGGGACGCAGACGTACAACTCGGCGCAGCAGACGGAACGCTCGATACGCGATTGGGAGCAGCGCTATCCGCGCGACGATCAGCTTCCGCGCGCCGTCTACCTGCTCCAGCGCCTGTATACGAAGGTGCTGGTAAAGCAAGCCCGCGACCGGGCGCAAGTCACGGCGACGTGGCTGTTCGCCGATTTCGCGCGCTCGCCGCAATCGAAGCAGCTGAAGAAGACGCTCGCGGTGGAACATCTCGCGCCGCTACCGCCGCCGACGCCGGTCCCGCCGACGGCCCCTCCGCAGACGCACTACGAGTCGGCCTTCGGTTCCAACTATCCCTCGGACTTCAACGCGTCTCCGAGCGCGGCCCCGTCGCCGCGGCCGGCCGTAAATACACCCACCAAACATTAGCATGGGCCGTAAACCGGAAGTAACGCGTATATCCAACGTCGGCGTCATCGGCCTCGGCGCCATGGGCCTCGGTGTAGCGCGTTCGCTATTGCGTGCTGGCTTCAACGTACATGCCTGCGATTTGCGCGCAGACGTGCTTGCCGCGTTTGCCGCGGAAGGCGGAACGAGCTGTAGCGATCCGGCGCAGCTCGGAGCGGCCTGCGACATCGTCATGACGCTCGTCATCAATGCCGAGCAAACCGAGACGGTGCTCTTCGGTGAACGCGGGGCGGCGGCAAGCATGAAGCCGGGTGGCGTCGTCATCGCAAGCGCGACGGTCGCGCCCGATTTTGCCGTATCGCTCGCGCAGCGGTTGAACGCTGCGAAGCTGCTGATGCTCGATGCGCCCGTATCCGGCGGTGCGGCGCGCGCTGCGTCCGGCGAGATGACGATGATGACTTCGGGGCCGCCGCAGGCCTACGCTGCGTGCGAAGAAGTGCTGGCCGCAATCTCGAGTAAGGTCTACCGGTTGGGTGACGAGCACGGCGTCGGATCGAAAATAAAGATTATCAACCAGCTCTTGGCCGGGGTGCACATTGCGGCGGCCGGTGAAGCGATGGCGCTCGGCTTGCGCGAAGGGGTCGATCCGGCTGCGCTGTACGACGTCATCACGCATAGCGCCGGCAATTCATGGATGTTCGAGAACCGCGTCCCGCATATTCTGGAGGCGGATTACACTCCGCTATCCGCGGTCGACATCTTCGTTAAAGACCTCGGGCTCGTGCTCGACACCGCGCGTCGCACGAAGTTCCCGCTTCCGTTATCGTCGGCGGCGCATCAGATGTTTATGCTGGCTTCGAGCGCCGGTCACGGAGCCGAGGACGACTCGGCGGTCGTAAAAATCTTTCCGGGAATCGAGCTGCCCGCGGCGCGCCCGTGAGCGCTCCCGCGGCACCGCTTCTCGGCTGCATCGCAGACGACTTTACCGGCGCGACGGATCTCGCGAGCACGCTCGTACGCGGCGGGATGCGCACGATCCAGACGATCGGAATTCCGGCTGCGCTCCCCGACGTCGCGGCGGACGCGCTGGTCGTTGCGCTCAAGTCGCGCACGATTGCCGCCGCCGACGCGAGCGCGCAATCGCTCGCAGCGTTGCGCTGGCTCGTCGCACGCGGCTGCCGGCAATTTTTCTTTAAATATTGTTCCACGTTCGATTCGACGGACGCGGGCAACATAGGCCCCGTTACGGACGCACTCATGCGCGAACTCGATCTGCGGGTGACGATCGCGTGTCCCGCCTTTCCTGAAAACGGCCGGACCGTGTATCGTGGCTATCTGTTCGTGGGCGATGTGTTGCTCAGCGAATCGGGCATGCAAGATCATCCGCTCACGCCGATGAGCGATCCGAACCTCGTGCGCGTGCTGCAGCGGCAAACGGCGTCGCACGTCGGCCTGTTGCGCTATGATGTGGTCGCGCGCGGTGGCGAAGCCGTGCGGGCGGGCACCGAGTCGCTCGCGGCCGCGGGCGCGCGCATCGTCATCGCGGACGCATTGTGCGAGGCCGATCTGCTCGCGCTCGGCACGGGCTGCTCGGCTCTGCGCCTCATCACCGGCGGTTCGGGTATCGCGCTCGGTCTTCCGGCGAACTTCCGCGCACGCGGTCTGCTCGCCGAGCGTGCCGACGCCGGGGCGCTGCCGCCGGTCGGAGGCGATGCACTCGTGCTCGCGGGTAGTTCGTCGTCTGCCACGAACGCGCAAGTCGCCGCTTGGAAGGCGGAACATCCGTCGTTCCGCATCGATCCGCTAGCGCTGCAGCGCGGTGAACCCGTCGTCGCCCGTGCGCTTTCGTTTGCGAGCGAACACGCCGGCCGCTCCTCCGTGCTCGTGTACGCGACGGCATCGCCGGCCGATGTGAAGGCCGTGCAACGCGAGCTCGGCGCCGAACGCGCGGGCCGGCTCGTTGAAGACGCGCTCGCCGCGGTTGCCAAGAGCATGTTCGAACGCGGTATCCGCAAGTTCGTCGTCGCCGGCGGCGAGACTTCGGGCGCCGTGGTGCAGGCACTCGGCGTGCGCGCGATGCGTATCGGTACGCAGATCGATCCGGGCGTACCGGTCACGCTGTCCCTCTCAGCAGAGCCCGTCGCGCTCGCGCTCAAGTCGGGGAACTTCGGCGGCGTCGATTTCTTCGCGCGCGCGATCGCGCAGATGAGCGGGTCACCCGCGTGAGGGCGGAAGGCGCGCTCCGCGACGAGATCTGCCGAATCGGTGCGAGCTTGTACGCGCGCGGCTATACGGTCGGCTCGGCCGGAAATATCAGTGCCCGTCTCGATGACGGGTATCGATGACGCCGACCGACGCATGCCTCGGCGCTCTGCATCCGGACGGTCTCACCAAGCTTTCGACGTCGGGCGAGCGGCTCGAGGGACCCGCGCCTTCTAAAACGTTCGCGTTACATCGCGGCGTTTACGAGTGCAATGCCGCGCTCAACGGCATCGTGCACACACACTCGCGGCACCTCGTCGCGCTGACGCTCGCCGGCGTGTGGCGACCGGGCGACGTCGTTCCGCCGCTTACGCCATACTACGTCATGAAAGTCGTGCACATTCCGCTCGTCCCGTATTACCGGCCGGGCGATCCGGTTGTTGCCGCGCTTGCCCGCGAGTATGCCGCTTCGGTACGCGGGGTGCTCATCGAACGGCTTCGGTCCGGTCATGTGGGAGTCGTCGGTTTCCCAAGCGGCTTATGCGCTCGAAGAACTCGAAGAGACCGCGCGGCTGTGGCTCGCTACCGGCCGGACGCCGGAACCGCTCGACGAAGCGGCGCTCGACGAATTACGCGCAACGTTCGGCGCCCGGTGGTAGATGCGTCTACGGCAGGAGGTTGCGCAAGTCGATCGCGTCCGCCATCGCCTGATAGCCGGCTCGATTTGGATGCAAACCGTCGCCCGCGCCGCCGATCGTGCTGTCGGGCACGAATTCCGGCTTCATCTTCCCGCTCGACGGGTCCAGCGTGACCTTATCGAAGTCGATGACCGCGTCGAAGAGGGTGCTAGAGCGAACGAAGTCGTTAAACGCGCGACGCTTCACGTCTTCTTCGGAGGAGCCGTGATCGGGGTTCGTGCTGCCGAACGCAGTGGTCAGCGTCGCGCCGACGATACGGACGCCGTGTAAAGAAGCCCGCATGCGGCCGACGGCCGGGCGCACGGCGCCTTCGACGGTTTCCGGCGTTGCGCCCTGACCGGCTCTGCCGAAATCGTTGATCCCTTCGAGCCAAATGACGGTCGAGACGCCGGATAGCTCGAGCACGTCGCGTTGTAGACGCTGGCCCGCCGCTGGACCGCCGGCGAAGGGCTGCGCCGCTGAATACGTCGCCGGCCCGGCGACGCGGTTGCCCCCGATCCCCTCGTTCACCACTGCGACGCGCTCGCCGTAAACGTCGTGAAGCCGGCGCGAAAGGCGGTCGGGCCAACGGTCATCGCCATTGAGCGTCGAGTCCGTGCCGTCGATAATAGAATCGCCAAGAGCGACGACGAGTCGCGTGCCGGCGGGCATCATCATATCGACCGCGTCGAGAAAATACCACGACGCCGTGGTGAATGGGTACGCCGCGTCGGAATCCAGGCTGCCCGCAGCGCCCGTGCCGGGGCCGGTCAGATACGAAGTCGTCAGCGCCTTGGCGTGCCACGTCATCGGTCCGCTCTCACCGACGACGTGAAAGCTCACCGCGAGCTTGCGGCCGCCGAGTTGCGCGCCGCTTACGACGAACGGCAACTGGACAGCATCGCTCCAAACGCTGCGGCCGGGCTGTACCGTCACGCTCGGGTGCCCTGCGAATGAGACCTGGCGATTCGTACCGGCCACTAGGTTGCCTCCGATGGCTCGTTCTCCGACGTAGACGCCGTCGAAGGTGACGGGTCGCGTTCCGAAGGCGTTCGAGAAACGAAGGCGCGAACTTGGGCCCCACACGTCCGGGTGCACGATGAGCCGGAACGTCTGATCGCGCGCTCCCACGAGGGCATCCGGCAACGCAAATTTGAGACTCGGCTGCGCGCTCGGATAGCCGACGGAATACGGTCCTTGAGCCGACGCCGCCCAGGAGGTCACCCAATGTGGCGCCGGCGCAGGATCGTTCGCGGCGGCGAACGCGATCGCCGCTGCAAGTAAGACCCCGAGTAAACCGCTCACGGCTGCGACACGCTAGAAGTGAACGCCGAGGCCCGCATAGGGACCTTCATGGTTGAAATCGCTCGGCGCATTCTGCTTATTGTAGCCGCGGTCGCCGAGATAGCCGCCTTGAAAAAAGAGCGGGCTATGCCCGAGGTCGAGGGTCAAACCGACGTTATACTTTAAATAGCGGTACTGAACTTGACCGAACGTGCCGTCGCCTATATTCTGCGAGCCGTTCGTCGTCAGGGACGGATAGTAATACATCGAGCCGTACAGCGAGAACGCTTGATCGAGATCCGGCAGTTTTTCAACTCCGACTCCGAGCCCGTGCTGTTGCGTGGGAAACGCGACGCCCTCGTAATTTGTATTTCGAAACTCGTAACCGATGCCGACGTAAATGCGCGGGTCGCCGATCTTCAGCGCGAAGCGGATATCGAAATCGTCATCGCGTGCGTCGAAAGCCGGAACGTAGACGAGACCTTGCTTTCCGATTCCGTTCGCACAACTGACGCTGCCGGCCGTGGCTGCATCGCAAACCGCAACCCCGTCGTTCCGGTGACGATAGCGGATGCTGCGATAATCGCCTTCGATCATCCATGGCAGATTTAGCAGGGGGAATTCGGCGGCGGCCGCCGCTCGGAACGACGGCTTCGAAGATCGACCGTCGTTTAGTTCGTTATAGGTACTCGGGCTAATGATGTAATCGCCCACGACGAAGCGCTCATATCCGGCGCGCGGTTTCGGCGAAGCCGTCGCAGAAGGCGCGGGAGCCGGCGCGAGCGGAGCTGCCGTCGGTACCGGAGTGACGTTCGGCGGCGGAGTCGGAACCGGCGCCGCGAGATAACGTACGACGACGGCACGCTTCGAACCGACCCACTGCACGTAGGCGCCCATGCCTTCGGAAAGGACGCGCAGCGGAACCACGAGCGCGCCCTCGTAGAGTTCCGGCGGCACGTCGAGCGGACGGCTCTCGCCATTGATGATTACTTCGCGCTTGCCGAGCGTTAGTTTAACGTCCGAGCCCGCTTTGCTGACGTCGACGGTTTTCGAAGAGTCGTTGAAGGAAACGCGCGCGCCCATCTGTTCGAAGATCGAGCGCAGAGGAACGAGTACGGTCGAGCCGCGCACGATCGCCGCCAGGACCCGTCCGGCGCGCAGCCGGTCCGGCTTCGCATAGACGTGTCGGTCGTTGAACAAGATCGGAACTTCGCCGGACGGCGGGTTGCCGAAATCGGGTACCGGCGAGGCTTGCGCTACGCTCGCAGGCGCCGGAGACGCAATGGTGGCGGAAGACATCGCAAACACGAGCGCTGCCATGAAAGCCGCCATAAGCACGCCCGTGCTTAGTCGTTCCAAACGTCCTCCAAGAAACATACGGACTAAACGGAGCTCGAATGACGAACGGTTTTTAACGATATGCGAACGCGCCCCTCGCTTTCGCAAGAGGCGCGTTCCTTACTCCGCTAGTGGACCGGCCCTACTTAAAAGTGGAGACCGAGGCCGCCGTAGAACGAATTCTCGGAGAAGGTACTGGGTGCATTCTGTTTCGCGATACCACGGTCACCTAAGTAGCCGAGGTCGAGGAAGAGCGGTGTCCGCGGAACGTTGATCGCGAGACCCGCCTGGTAGTGAAGCATGCGATACTGCAGCTTCTGTCCGTTGCCGTTGATGTCGGTATAGTTACCGCTTATCTGCGGGTAGTAGTAGACGCTGCCGTAGACGTCGATCGGCTGGGAGAAGTTGGCCAGCTTTTCTAGACCGCCGCCGACGCCCGTGAGGCGCGGATAACCGTAGTTGCTATAGCGGTCCATGTAGCTTCCGGCCAGGAAGATCTTCGGATTGGCGATGCCGATACCGAAGCGGCCGTCGATGTCGGTGTCGCGTGCGTCGAACGACGGCACGAACGCGGAACCGATCACCGGACCGAGGGTGCTCACGCAGCCAGGTTCGCCGATGACGGCGCCCGGACCCGTGCAGGGTTCCCTACCTGCCAATGCTGCTAGTCCCGAGGAGCGGTGCGGGTAACGGAACTGGCGGAAGTCGGCTTCAGCCATTAAAGCCAGGCTTTGGAGGCTGAACGTGACGCCCGCGCGGCCTGCGAAACTCGTACCGCCCTTGTTACCGGGCGAGAACTCGTTGTAGACCTTGGGATTGAAGAGCGCGTCACCGGCTACGAAGAACGAGACGGCGGCGGTGGCCTTCGGGGTCGGGGTCGGGGTGGCGGTCGGAGTCGGCGCGGCCGTCGGAACCGGGGTTGCCGGCGGGGTGGGCGGCGGCGACGGCGCGACCGTCAGATAACGGACCACGACCAAACGCTTGTCCGGAACCCACAGAACGTAGGCGCCCATGCCTTCCGAGATAACGCGGAGCGGCACGACGAGCGAACCTTTATAGATTTCGGGCGGGACGTCCAGCGGACGGGTCTCGCCATTGATCGTTACTTCCGGCTTGCCGACCGTTACTTGAACGTCGGCACCGGGCTTGGACACATCGACGGTCTTCGACGATGCGTTGTAGGAGACCGTGGCTCCCATTTGCTCGAACATCGAGCGAAGCGGAACAAGGATCGTCTTCCCGCGTACCAAGGCGGCCAGGACACGACCCTTTTTCAGTCGATCGGGCTTCGAGTAAACGTGCTGGTCATTATAGAGGATCGGGACTTCACCGGACGGCGGCGTTCCGAAATCCGGAGCCGGCGCCTGTGCGAATGCCGGCGCAATTGCCGACACAGCAAAGGTCACGATCCCGAACGCAACCGCCGCCACGATGGCGAGGGCGTGCGAAACGAGTCGTTTCACTAATTACCTCCTAAGGTAAATAAACTTACGAGTGGTGCTTGGGACCTAAATCCCGTAACTCAGAATTCGGCATTCCCGTTCCGGTTTGCACCGAAACGGAACAAACGTCGGTCAGATGTGCCGTGCTGCACAGTTCGAATTCGTACGACGCAATCGTGATCGGCGCCGGTGTCGCGGGGTTAACCGCGGCGACGGTGCTTGCAAAACGAGACTTGCGAACGCTCGTGCTCGAGCGGCACAACGTACCGGGTGGATGCGCGTCTTTCTATCAGCGAGACGGATATCGCTTCGATGTCGGAGCGACGCTCGTCGGCGGATTTGGAGCCCGCGGCGTACACCGTTTGCTCAACGCGCTACTCGACATAGGTGTTTCAGCCGAACCGATAGAACCTGCGATGATCGTGCACTTGCCGGGCGTCGCGGTCGTGCGCTACGGAGACGAGCGCTGGCGCGCCGAGCGGATGCGCGCGTTCGGTCCCGCGGCCGAAGGCTTTTGGCAGCAGCAGGAGCGCATCGCCGACCTGGCCTGGGATCTTTCGACACGCTTTCCGGCCTTGCCGCAAGACCCGGCGGGCATCGTCGCGCTCGCGAGCGCCGTTCGTCCGCGTCACCTTCCGTTGCTTGCGACGCTCGGCCGAAGCGTCGCTTCGATCATGCCTGCCGAGCCGTCGCGGGCGCTGCGGACCTTCGTCGACGCACAACTTCTGATAACGGCGCAAACGGACGCCCGGCGGGCTTCTCTCGCGTACGGATGCACGGCACTCGATCTCGCGCGCGAGGGCACCTTTCTTCTTCGCGACGGCGTGTCTACGCTTTCCATGGCGCTCGCGCGCGCCTTCCGGCGGGCGGGCGGCACGCTGCGCTACCTCGCCGCGGCGGACGAGATCGTTATATCCCGCGGGCACGTGGCGGGGGTGCGGTTGCACGACGGGACGCACTTCGCTGCTCCCAAAGTCGTAGCCGCGATTCCGATTCAGAGTGTGTTGCCGCTTTGCCGGCCGCTAGGATTGCGTTTGCACGCGAAGGTCGCTGCGCTGCCGCAGCGTTACGGTGCCTTTACATTATATTGCGGTCTGCGACCGGGCGTCGTGGCGGCAGACTTTGCAACGCATCACCAGGTCGTCGCGAGTTACGATGAGGCGCTCGGCGAGGGAAACTCAGTCTTCATATCCTTCTCGGGCGCAGGGGCGCTGCGTCGCGCACGTAACGGCGGCACGGCGGTGACGCTGTCTACACACACGGACGTCGCGCGCTGGGAGCGCGCCTACCGCGACGGACGGGTTGGGGAACTGCGTGCGGCTTACACGACGCGCTTGCTCGCTGCGCTCGAGCGGGTTCTGCCGGGCGCCGGCGCGGGAAGGGAGTTCTGCGAAGCCGGAGATCCGCATACGTTCGAGCGCTTCACCGGACGCTCGCGCGGACTCGTCGGGGGCCTACCGCAAACTCCCGCCACCGCGACGCTCGGCGCCCTCGGCCACGCGACCCCGGTCGCGGGTCTCTTCCTGTGCGGCGACACGTCATTCCCCGGTCAGAGTACGGTCGGCGCGAGTTTGAGCGGGTACGCCGCCGCTCGCGCCTGCCTCTGGTGAAGACGCGGTGATTCGGCGCAGGGCGTCGTTGCCGAGGACCTCATGTGCATGCGCACACTTCGGTCCTCGGCGCCTCGCCCTGCACCGAATCGCCGCGTCTTCGGGCCGGCGGCGGGCGTCGCGCATGCGCACACTTCGGTCCTCGGCGCCTCGCCCTGCACCGAATCGCCGCGTCTTCGGGCCGGCGGCGGGCGTCGTGCATGCGCACACTTCGGTCCTCGGCGCCTCGCCCTGCACCGAATCGCCGCGTCTTCGAGACGACGGCAGGAGGAAGCGCTCCTGCGCACACTTCGGTCCTCGGCGCCTCGCCTGCACCGAATCGCCGCGTCTTCGAGACTCGGCGGCCGGTACGGAGGGGGGCTAGGTTTGTTTTTCTTCTAGGTTGGCTAGGAATTTGGTGCGGTCGATGACGTAGCGCTCGTGGGTTCCCTCGGCGATCTTTTCGCGTTCGTCGAAAGCGGCGACGGCGAAATTGATGCGCCGGCCGTCGATACCGATGACTTCCACCTCGACGCGAACGATAAAGCCGACGGGCGTGGGCGCCAGATGCGTCAGATCGACGTACGAACCGAGAGTTATTTCGCCCGCCGCGATCACCGGCGTCAAACATTGCAGCGCCGCGTCCTCAATTAACTGCAGGAGCATCGGCGTTGCGAGAACATCGACGCCTTTATTACCTGCCTTCTCGGCGGTCATCCATTCTTCGACGCGCGTCTGACTCTGATACGTGCGACCTATGTCCAGCTTCGCGGCCATGAGCGCGTAGGTTGGCGCGACGACGATGGTGCTCCCGCTGTGAAAGGTCGACCGTTTGGAGTGAATCAATTCGGCGCCCAGCCGAGTAGTAGTACCGGGTGTTCGAAGCTCGGAGGAGTAACGAGCGGCGCTAACACCTTTCGAGAGGGGTTCCATGAAGGTTCGCTTGTTGGCGTTCGTCGCGTCGGCGACGCTGGTCGTCAGCGGTTGCGGTGGTCAAAAGAAGGCGCCGGCCGGACCGCCGCCGCTGGTCGTCGACGTAGGCAAAGTCACGCAGCGCGACATCTCGACGTCGCTTACGCTCGACGGACAGGTCTCTCCGATGCAAGAGTCGATCTTGAGTACGCCCGAATCCGGAACGGTCGCGCGCGTGCTAGTCAACGAAGGCGATCACGTGCAGCAAGGCCAGCTTCTCGCGCAACTCGACGACTCACAGCTGCGCGCACAACTCGCGGCGAACGAAGCGGCCGTGCAGCAGAACGCAGCAAAACTCGATAGTTCGGCCGTTCAGGCTCCGATCTCGTCGCAGCAGTATTCGTCGGCGCTCTCGACTTCGCAGCAGAGTCTTCAGCAGGCGCAAAACCGAGTTGCCACGGCCCAGGCCGCTCTGCGCAACGCGCAACTGGTCTATCAGAGCGATCAACAATTAGCGTCTCAAGGCTACGTCGCGCAAACTGCGCTCGTCCAAGCGCGCGCAAACTTCGTCTCCGCGCAACAGGAAGTCAACAACGCACGTCAGGGACTACCCGCCGCGCAGGCCGGGGTGACGACGGCTCGGTCGAATACGGGACAAACGCGCGTCGATCAGGCGACGATCGAAGGCAATCGGGCGTCGCTCGCGCAGGCTCAAGCCAACGTCAAGCTCATGCAAACCCAAATCGTACAATCGTCGATCTATGCGCCCTTTGAAGGTGTCGTCACGCAGCGGCTACTCGATCCGGGCGCGTTCGCCGGTCCCAATCAGGCGATCGTGCGCGTTTCGCAGCTCTCAACCGTCTACGTCAATGCGAACGTTCCGGATGAAGATCTAAACTACGTGCGCCCGGGAACGCCGGCAACTTTTACGTCGGCGAGCATTCCGGGCAAAGTCTTTTCCGGCAACGTTGCCGACGTCAATGCGACGCCGACGACGGGGACGCTCTCTTACCGGGCGCGGCTGCGGCAGCCCAATCCGGGCAACCAGTTGCGCGGCGGGATGCTCGTCTCGGTGCATGTCGTCAGAGATCGGCGCGCGCACGCAACCGTCGTTCCGCGCACGGCGCTCTTTCAAAGCGATCAAGGCTCCGGCGTGTATACGGTCGCCGACGGTAAAGCGAAGCTGCTGCCCGTCAAAGTCGGTCTGCAAACCGACACCCTAGCAGAGGTCACGGGTGACGGCGTCGCGCCAGGTACGACGGTGATTACGACTCGGCCCGATGCCTTGCAAGACGGTAGCGTCGTTGCCGTCAACAACGGCGCGGGTGGCGCGCCGAAAGGGCCCTAGCTCGCGTCCGCGCACTTTCGAAAATTCGAAAAGGAATAACGAACCGATGCCAAACGACCGCCGAGCACGCCTCGGATTAGGCGCCGCTGCGCTCGTGCTTTCGAGCGGAATCGCGTTCGTCGCAGCACCTCCCGAAAGCGTTGCCGTCATGGCGGCGACCCCGCAGCCTGGCGGGGCCGGACGGCAACTCAATGCCGGGCAGCCGACACCCTATCCGATCCTGACGCTCGCTCCTCTCGGCGCTCCCACCCAGCTCCCGTATCCGGCCTACGGAACGCCGGTTCCCGGAGTTGGGGCGGGCTCACCCGCGCCGGATCTGCCGGCCACGCTCGCGCTCGAGCAGGCGATTGCGGTCGGCTTCGCACGCTCGCCGCTGCTCGTCCAAGCGCGGGCCGACATCGGCGTTCAGGCCGCGCAAGTGCGGCTGCAACAAGCCGGATTGCTCCCGCTCTTGAGCGCCAGCGCCTCGTTGACGGGCAATCACGTGCAACCCGGCGGCTTTAGCTCGTCGGGGTTCACAACCGGCACGACGACCGGGGGCACCACGGGGGGAACGACCGGCGGCACCACAGGTGGGACCGGCGGCACCACGGGTGGTACGACCGGCGGCGGAACGACGGGCGGCGGAACGACCGGCGGCGGCACCACGGGCGGAACGACCGGCGGCGGCACCACGGGTGGGACGACCGGCGGCGGCACCACGGGCGGAACGACCGGCGGCGGCACCACGGGTGGGACGACCGGCGGCGGCACCACGGGCGGAACGACCGGCGGCGGCGGCACGGGTGGGACGACCGGCAGCGGCACCACGGGTGGGACGACCGGCGTCGGGCTCGTTGGAACGAATACAAATTACGCCTCGGCCGGCTTCGCGCTGGACCTTCGACAGCTCATTTATGACGGTGGCAGAACCGCGGCTTCCGTCAATGCGGCCCGCCGCAGCGAGACGGCTTTTGCCGATACGTACCGGCGCCAATTGCAGACCGTCGCTTATAACGTCGCACAGGCGTACTACTCGTACCTCGCCGCGCAGCGAACGACGCAGGTCGATCTCGAGATCGTTCGTCAGGACCAGGTGCAGGTCGATCTCGTGAGCGCGCAAGTGCGGGCCGGTACGACGGCCCGCGCCGACATTGCCACGGTTCAGCTACCGCTCGCGCAGGCGCGGCTCGCCGTGGTGCGCGCGCAGGGTACCGAACTCGCAAACGAGGCGACGTTCGCGAACGCGATGGGACTCGACGCAAATTTGAAAGTGCAGCCGGTCGACGATGCACCCGTCTTTACGAACGCGCAAGTCTCGTCGATTCCGATTCCCACCTATGACGAAGCCGTGCGTCGCGCGATCGCGCTGCGGCCGGACTACGACTCGTTCATCCAATCGGTGCGCCAAGCCCAATATAGTTTGAAAGCAGCGAAGCTCGGGCTCTTTCCGACGCTCTCGGGAATCGGCAGCGCGGGCGACAACTCTTCGGGCGGCTTGAACGCCTTTCGCAATTCCCAATCGCTCGGAATCTCACTTGCGGTGCCGATCTTCGATCAAGGCGTCACCGCTGCCAATACCGCCTCCGCTCGCGCTTCGCTCGACATCGCGAATGCGCAGCTGCAGAACTCGGCACTCGGCGTAGAGCTATCGGTGAAACAAGCGCTGACCAATCTCGTCAGCTCGGGTGCCGCGCTCGATCAGACCCGGCAAGAATACGCGACGGCGATCATCAACGTGCAGTCGACGCAAGCGCAGTATCGGGCGGGCGTGACGACGCTTCCACTGCTGCTCAACGCGCAAGTTCAATTGACGCAGGCCCTGACGGATCAAGTGACGGCGGTCTATACGCTGCGCCAGGCGGAACAGACGTATCTGTATGCCGTCGGCGCCAATTACGAAACGTCGCTCGGCGATGCGCCGCTGCCCGTTATGCCGACGCCGAACGCTGTGCCGACCGGCACTGCGCCACCGGTCAACCCGGCCGCTACGCCGTTGCCGCTCCCCTCGCAAACGCTCGGGCCGCTGCCCTCACCGACGCCTGCCGACACGAGCTCACCCGGAGCGTCACCCGCTGCAAGCTCGCCCGCACCGTCACGGCGCCGGAGAAAGGCGGGGGTTTCGTAAGCGCCGCAGCGTAGTGCTACGCATGGCACTGCTCGCGACTCCGGTAAGCGTCGATGACCCGATCAATGCGGAGATTTTAAAAATTTCCGAGGATCGGATTGCGGGTTTTTTACGCGATCCGTTGGGAGAGATTGCGAATCGCTCGGGAATCGACTTCGATACGACGCTGCTGCGCATTCGTGCGATGCTGGAAGCGGGGACGATCCGTCGCGTGCGGCAAACGCTGCTCGCCACGAACCTCGCGCACGGTGCGCTCGTCGCCTGGCAGATTCCGGCCGAGCGACTCGATGCAGCCTTCGACTACATGTCCAAAGACGACCCCTTCTCCGGTCACGTCGTGATCCGCACGACGGACGCCGCTACGCCGGGTTCGCACTATCGTCTCTGGACGACGCTGAAAGTACCCCAGGGCTACGCGCTTGCCAAGCACGCCGAGTATCTACGCGAACGCGTCGGCGCCGAGGCGTTCCGCCTCATGTCCGCGGAACGCCTGTTCGCACTCGGCGTCGGGCATATGCGCAGGCGCGGCATGGAACCCGGTTCGCGCGCCGAGGTACTCGCGGACGTTTTGGATACCGAGATCGTGACGCTGTCCGCGCTCGATTGGAACGTGCTCGTCGCCCTCAAACGCGAGTTCACCCCGCTCGAACTCGAGCGGGCTCTGTGGGTCGCGCGTGCCGCGGAAGCGGGCGTCGAACTCGACACGTTTTACGCCGTCGCGGAGTCGCTCGCGGCGCGCGGCGTGATCGGACGCTTCTCCACGTTTCTCGAACATGTCAAAGAAACGGCCGGCAATCAGCGCGTGACGCGCTATAACGCGCTGTTTCACTGGCAGGTCCCTGCCGGCCGCGAAATCGATGCCGGCCGGGAGGTGGGCCGGCACCACATCATGACGCATGCGTATTGGCGCGAAGGCGGCCCCGAATTCCGTAACGTCAACGTCATGGGCGTCGCGCACGGGCTCGATAAGAGCGTGTTACTCGCGCACAAGGCTGCGATCGATGCCCATTTGCACGAGGCCGGCATCGAGGTCGGTTATACGAACGTTTTCTGGGGCGGCCGCAGCGAGATAAAACCGTCGGAGATCTCGCCGTTCGCGTTTGCCGACTTTCACCGTGCGCGAGGAGTCGATCCCGACACCTTGCGTGCGTAACGGGAGCTCCCGGCTCCTGGCGTTATTGGCGACGACGGCGGTTGCCGCTTGTACCAAAGTCGATACGTCCGGCGGTTCGAGTTCCGCGCAACATCCGTGGACGCATCCGGGCCGGTTCGTCTTCGCAGAAAATCAAGACGGGAAGTCGCTCAACCCGATGCTTGCCACGAACGCCGTCGTCGGCGATCTCTCATCCTATATTTACTCGTACGCGATCCGGTATGACGAACGCGCGCGACCGGTGCCGGACGCCCTGCGCGAAGTTCCGACGCTCGAAAACGGCGACGTGAGTAAAGACGGCCTTACGCTCAAATATAAGCTGCGCAAGAATATCTACTTTCACGACGGCGTTCGGCTTACGTGCCGCGATCTCGCTTTCTCTTGGAAAGCCGCCGTGAATCCGGCCAACAACAACATCACCCATGACGGCTACAGCGATATCCGCAGCATCGATTGTTCGAACCCGTTCGTCGCGCTGATCCATATGAAACGGATCTACCCGCCGTTCTTACAGCAACTGTGGGGCGTGAACGGCAACGTTCCGATCCTGCCCGCGCATCTGCTCGAGCGCGTCAACGACAGTAAGGGTTCGTTCAATACGGCGCCTTATCAAGCAGCACCGGTCGGCAGCGGACCGTTTAAGTTCGTACGTTGGGATCGCGGCCAGCAGATCGAACTTACGGCGTTCGAGCGTTACTTTTTGGGACGGCCGAAGTTGCGGACGGTCGTACTCAAAACGGTTCCCGACGTATCGACGATCGTCGCCCAGCTGAGCACGCACGAAATCGATATGGGCGCGCGTATCGGCAACGACGTCTGGCCGCAAGCAAGGCGGGTGCCGGGCACGGTTGCCGTCGCGTCGCCGACCTACGAGTACGATCACATCGATTTCAATTTGCGCCGCCCGCTGTTCGCCGACGTGCGCTTGCGGCGGGCGCTCGAACGTGCCCTCGATCGCAAGGCCATCCTAGACAAGGTCAACCACGGCAACGGCGACCTCTCCGATACGGCCGTCGCTCCCGGCTCGCCGTATCACAATCCGAACGTCACCACCTATCACTACGATGCGATGCGAGCCCGTCACGAACTCGATGCAATCGGCTGGAAAGTCGGGCCCGACGGCGTGCGCGTCAAGAATGGGAAGCGCTTAGCGTTCACGTATGGAACGCAGACGGAGAGCAACGTCAATCGCGCGGACGAAGCGTTCGTGCAACGCGCTTGGCACGATGTCGGTGCCGCCGTGACGGTCAAGAACGTCCCGACCGCGCAATTTTTCGATAACACGACGAACGGCATCTTACAGGGCGGCCATTACGATGTGGCCGCCTTCGCTTGGGTAGCGGCGGCGGACCCCGACGACAGCGCGATCTATTCGCCTCGGAACTTCGCGCCCGGCGGTCAGAATGCGCTGTTCTGGAACGATCCGCTCGCGGCCAAAGCGATTGACGACGGCTTGGCGACGGTCGATCCGGCGAAGCGAAAAGCCGCATCGTTCATCGAGCAGGAGCGGTTCGCACTCGACGTCCCGTCGATCGTCTTATTTTTTCGACGCGAGCCCTACGTCTACAACTCGAACCTGCAAGGCTTCAGTGCATCACCCGTCATCAGTCCGTTCTGGAATCCGCAGGTCTACACGCTCTGACGATGCCGGCCTAAGCAGACACGTGAGCACGACTTCCGTTCGCTGGAAGCTTGCGCGGGTGGCGCTGGCCGTAGCCGTGCTTTCGGTGCTCGCGAGCTGCACGAAGCTTTCTTCGCCATCAGGGGCGCCCGGCGCTAAAAGTAACGATAGCGAGCATGCGTACACGCATTCGCATGAGTTGCGCTTCGCCGCGTCGGCCGATATCCAGCAGCTCAATCCGCTTATCGGAGAGACTGCCTACGAACAATATCTCTCGTCGCTGACGATGGCCTACCTCATCAAAACCGATCGTAACGGCGAGGCGACGGTGCCCGAGCTGATTACCGAAATTCCATCGCAAAAGAACGGCGGCATCAGCGCCGACGGCAAGACGATCGTGTGGCATCTGCGCCACGGCGTACGCTGGTCCGACGGCGCGCCTTTCGACGCCGACGATGTCGTCTACACGACGAAGCAGGTGCTCAATCCGGCAAATAGCGTGGTCAGTCTCGACGGCTGGGACCAAATTACGAAGATCGACGAGCCGGATAAGTTTACCGTCGTCTATCATCTCAAAGCGCCCTATTCTTCTTTTGCGGTCACGTTTTTCAGCACGACGGGCGCCAATCCGGCCGTGCTGCCCAAACATCTGCTAGCGCAGTATCACAGTCTCAACCAGATTCCGTACAACTCACTACCCGTCGGCATCGGGCCGTTCAAATACGAGGCGTGGCACCGTGGCGATTCCGTCGTGATGGTCGCGGACGAGCGCTATTTCCGCGGCCGGCCGAAGCTGCGACGCATCATCTATAAGACCGTTCAAGACCGGAACACGGTGCTCGAGGAGTTACGGACGCACGAACTGGATCTGTGGATTCCGATCTCGCCGCATTTCTATCCCCAGGTTACGGCCATCGCGGGCGTGAGCGTCCTTACGGTTCCGAGCTTTACGTACGACCATCTGGACTTCAATCTCACCCGCCCCGTGTTACGGGACGTGCGCGTCCGCCGGGCGCTCAGGTTCGCGCTGGACCGCGGGCAAATCAATGTCAAGGTTCAAAACGGTCTCTATCTCCTCAACGAGTCGCCCGTCGTGCCGGCTAGCAAATATCATCTCGCGCTACCACGCGTTCCGTACGACATCGCGAAGGCGAATGCACTGCTCGATGCGGCCGGCTGGAAACGCGGACCCGGCGGCGTGCGAAGCAAAAACGCTCAACGCCTCAGTTTGGTCGTTGCTTTGTCAGCGGGAAATCCGGACACGGATACCATCCTCGAGTTGATCCGGAACTCTTGGAAACAGCTCGGCGTCGAGTTGATCGTGAAGCGCTATCTCGCCTCGCAATTCTTCGCGCTCGCGTCGCAAGGCGGCATCATGTACGGCGGAAAGTTCGACGTTGTTCTCTTTGGGTGGGGCGCGGACCCCGGCGGCGACCTATCCAATGAATATGCTTGCTACCGCTTTCCGCCGAACGGACAGAACGATATGCGTTGGTGCGACCGTGAAGCGACGGCTGCTATGGACGAGGTCAAGACGAACTACGACCCGGCGACTCGCAAGAAGTATTTGGACGTCGTTCAGCGACGCATATACGAGCAAGTGCCGACCGTCATCGTCACGTCCCGAGTCCAGCTTGCCGGCTTCAACTCCGACTTGCGCAACTGGCACCCGAATGGCGTCTCGCCCTTCGACGACATGTTGCAGGTCGATATTTAAGACATGCTGCGCTTCGTCAACGGGATTATTTTCACGCTCGCTGCGCTCGTCGCGGCCGGCTTCGTCGGTGTGTGGCTGGGCGTGTTGCCGGCGGGCGCGGACGTGAAGCCGTCCGCTGCCGAAACCTGGGCGGCCAAGCAATCTCTGCATGCCGGCATCGCGCGCGATACGGCCGGCGTGACGAATCCGCTCCCGGCCAGCGACGAGGACCTGCTTGCGGGTGTTAAGCTGTACGGCGCAAATTGCGCGGTCTGTCACGGCGCTGCCGACGGAAAGGCGTCCACCATCGCCCGCGGCTTCTATATCAAAGCGCCACAACTTGCGACGGACGGCGTAGAAGACGATCCCGAAAGCGTGACGCATTGGAAGCTCGTGCACGGCATCCGTTTCACGGCGATGCCGGCCTTCAAAACGACGCTCGCCGATGACGATTTATGGCGCCTTGCAGCGTTCTTGAAACATATGGATAAGCTGCCGCCGGCGGTCGATGCGGCCTGGAAGAAAGTGCCGAGCGTCGCGCCGCCCGCACCTTAAGACTGCGCTGCCGGCGCTCGCTCGCGCAAGGCGATGCTCGCCGCAAGCCAGAGGAGCGCACAACCGCCGAGCGAGATGAAGCGCAGCCAACCCCAGGCTGCATGTAGTTCGGTAATGCCGCTGCGCTCCTGTTCGAGGCGCCAGACTTGCGCGACCGAGAGGCGCGCGGAAACGTGAAAATTCGCTCCCAGGGCGTCCGGCCACGTCGGGAGCGGGTGCGCCGCAACGAGTGTAGCTGCGAGGATGACCGCGAGCGCCGTCGCGACGGGCGCGAAATGCCGTGGCCGCAAGGGTTCGGGCGCGAGTAGCGCGCAGCCGAGCGCCGCGGCAAACGTCAGCGACGCCGTTTCCGCCGCACCGCTCGGGCGTTGCGCGAGCCCGAGCCAGTCCGTGCCGACGGCCAAGGCTCCGACGGCGCCGGCGATCCACGTCCAACCGCGCGCGCTACGAAGCGTCCAAATCACAGGTAAAAAAACGAGCGTAAAATCGTGTTCGTGTGCGAACGGCAGCGCGAGCGGCAGTGCGGCGCTCGCCAGCGCTAAGCGTGCGTTCGGTGCATAGCGGCGCGAACGGCATTGCAGCGCGAGTACGCTGACGACGACGATTGCCAGGAAGAGGGCGCTCGCTCCGGCGACGCTCGCGCTTGCGCCGAGCGCGCGCGCAACGGCCGCTGGTGCCGTTTGAATGGCGATGAAGCGTTCGGCTGCGCCGTGCGCGCGCAGCACGTCGAGGTAGTGCGCGAAGCCGGCCGGGCCGCCGAGCGCGAGCGCGGACGCGCCTGTCGCGAACAGAGCGGCGCAGATGAAGGCGAGCCACGAACGGCGTTCGCTCAGCCGAGCCGCGAGGACGAGCGCGAGGTTCGGCTGGAGCGCCGCAACGCATGCAGCGCCGAACGCCGCTAAGAGCAGTCGCGGGCGCAGTGTGAACGGCACGAGCACGATCGCGGCGCAGGCGACGACCGCGACCTGCCCGAGCGCGACGCCGCTCGTCAAGGGCCCGAACCCCGCCGCGACGACGAGTACGGCGAGCGCGTCGTACGCGTTGCTCGACCGGCCGGCGAGCCTGAGGCTGCCGAACGTAAGCGTGGCGACCGCAGCGGCCAGGACCGCGACCCACACGGAGACGGCGGCCGGCCACGCTAAGCGCGACAACGCGCTCCACAGCGGGAGCCCGAACGGCGGCCCGACGAAGGGCAGCAATTCATCCCGCGTCGCAACGACCCGCGGAACGTGCTGCTCCACGCGCCAGATCTCGCGCCCGTAGGGGTCGCTTTCATAGCGCCAGGTCGCGCCCGCGGCATAGTACGACTCGAAATCGCGCAGAGCGGGTCCTGGTGTCGGCGCCGGCCGCAACACGAAAAAAGCCACAGCGATCGCTACGAGCGCCGTCGCGAGCAGAGCGCTCCGGGCGATCAGCCGAGCGACGAGTGCCCCGGGATCGCAACGCGCGTGAAGACGAGGCAGGCCAGGAGCACGGCGAGCAATCCGAAGTAAGCGCACGCTATTCCCAGCCGTACGCGGCCCGGCACCGCGTAGTAGCGGGGATCGAGTTTCCCGCGCCACGCTTGGAGCACGCGCGGTATGCTCAACAGAATAACGATTAACAGGATCGGGCTCCACCAATGGAACGCAACCGCGAGACCGAGCACGAGCACGAAGCCGAGCAGCCAAAAATTCGGCGAGATCGCGGCCGTCATCCGGCCGCCGTCGAAGAACGAGAGCGGGATCATATTGAAAACATTCAGGAAGAACGCCGTATTCGCGCAGGCGTACCAAAACGGCTCGTTCGTCAGGTAACCGTACGCGTAGCAAACCAGACCGCCGAGCGTGCCGAGCAGCGGGCCTCCAAAAGCGATCACCGATTCTTGATAAACTGATTGTGGCGCGTCACGCCAGGTCGTAAACGCGCCGAAGCCCGGCAAAAAAAAGACGAACGGCGCGGAGAGGCCGAAGCCGCGAACGAAGATGACGTGCCCTAACTCATGGATTGCGATGAGCAATACGAAAACGATGGCGAATTTCAAGCCGAAGAAGAGCGTGTAGAACCAAATCGATGCGAGAAACGAAACGCCGGACAGCGCGAATTTGCTGCCGTACAGCACGTACTTGAACTTGAGCAACAGCAGAAGCACGCCCTTGAACTTTGCGGCCAGCAAAGCAAGGCCGGCGAGCACGCCGCCTTTTGCGTTCCAGTTACGGCCCGAGGCGGGCTTTCGCTGCGGTGCGAGATATTCGCCCTCAACGGGTTGCTCGCCGTGTAGCGGGATCTGCGGTGGTTGGTTCACTCGAACGGCTTTCGCGACGCGATGACGTGCCTCCCTAACGCAACGCCGGACGCGGCCTGCGATGTGTGCTACCCGCACACCTGCCGGACGGCCGGCGATCGAGCGAGCGCTTACCGCGTCAACCGTCTGTGCACCGGGTGAGCGGCCGCAGCCCACGCGCAAAGGCCGCCGAAGCTGCGCTTTGGGCGCTGCTCGCGATCTTAGTTATCGCGTGGGCGCTCTTGTTATGGCATCCTTGGATCGACTGGTTTGGGCGCCCGCGCTGAACGACCCGTTCGGCAGCCGCCCGTTGCTCGGAAGGAAACGATATCGTTCATGCCACCCCGCATCGTGATACTCGGAGGCGGCTTCGCGGGCCTCGCGACCGCCCGCAAACTCGAACGGCTACTGCGGCCGGGCGAAGCGAAGCTCACGATCGTCAGTCGCGAGAATTTTTCTCTTTTTACACCGATGCTTCCGGAAGTGGGCTCCGGCAATCTCGAAACCCGTCATGTGGTGACCCCGGTTCGCGCGCAGTTGCGGCGCACCGAGTTTATGCTCGGCGACGTACTCGGAATCGATCTGGCGCAGCGCAAAGTCGAGGTCGAACACACCATTCTCGGCACGCGGCAGACGGTCGGCTACGACCACCTCGTGCTGGCGCTCGGTTCGGTGACCTCGACGTTCAATCTGCCGGGCGTCGAAGAACATTCGCTCCCGTATAAAACGCTCGAAGATGCCGACCGGCTGCGCAATCACGTTATTGCGATGCTCGAGCTCGCCGACGTCACGCACGATCCCGCCGAACGTCAGCGCCTGCTGACCTTCGTCTTTGTCGGCGGCGGCTTTACGGGCGTCGAAGCGGCCGGAGAGATGGCCGACTTCTTTCGCAGCTCGATGCGCTTCTATCCGTCGCTGTCGCACGATCAAATCGAAATCGTGCTCGTCGAGGGCGGCCCGAAGCTGCTGCCCGATCTCCAAGACGGCATGGGCGAGTACAGCGCGAAAGCCTTATCCCGGCGCGGCATTCGCGTCATGACGTCGACGCTCGTAGCGAGCGCGGATGCGCGTTGCTTGACGCTGCGGGACGGAAGAAGAATCGAGACGGCGACGATCGTTTGGAGCGCCGGAGTGAAGCCGTCGCCCGTCGTGGCCGAACTCGCCATCGCAACGGGTCGCGGCGGTTCGATTCCGGTGAGAGACGATTTCTCGGTGCCGAATTACCCGGGCGTTTGGGCGCTCGGCGATTGCGCGTCGATTCCCAGTCCCGATGGTAAGACGTTTCCCGCAACGGCACAGCACGCGATTCGAGAAGGGCCCGCGCTCGCGCATAACATCGTGTCATCGCTACGCGGCGAGCCGACGAAGGCCTTTGCTTACACGTCGCTCGGCATCATGGCCTCGCTCGGCGCGCGCCGCGGCGTTGCCGGCCTGCAAGGTAAATACCTGCTTACGGGTTTTCTCGCGTGGCTGTTATGGCGTTCGTACTACCTCGCGCGGCTACCCGGACTCGACCGTCAGTTTCGGGTCGCCTTCGACTGGACGCTCGGGCTCATCTTTCCGCGCGATATCGCGGAGTTGCGCGTGTACTCACAGCTTGCCGCGCGCCGCGCGGCGCGTGAAGGCGGCATCGCGGCGGCCGAAACCGACGTTGCGCTCGCGAAGTCGGAAGCATAATTACGGGTGATTCGCGTCTAATCCGGCGCGGGAACGGGCACGATGGTCGCATGACTACACAAACATCGAACGGACGCTCCGGAGCAGTCACTTTCCGCGGCGCTCCGATGACGCTCGCCGGGACGGAACTCAAAGTCGGAGACGCGGCTCCCGGCTTCACGCTAATGACGACCGAACTGAAGCCCTTCACGCTCGAAGATGCGGTCGCCGGCGGCAAGTCGGCGCTGCTGATCGTCGTGCCGTCGCTCGACACGGCGACGTGTTCGCTCGAGACGCAAACGTTCCATAAGCGCTTGGGTGAGTTACCGGACAGCGTCCGCGCCTTCATCATAAGCGTCGATCTGCCGTTCGCGCAACAGCGTTGGGCGGCCGCGAATCAAGCCTTACAACTCACCTATCTCTCCGATTATCGCGAGCGGGCCTTCGGAACGGCTTACGGCGTCGTCGTTGCGGAACTGGCGCTACTCGCCCGCGCGGTGTTCCTCATTCGGCCCGATAAGTCGCTGGCTTACGTCGAAATCGTTAAGGAAGTTTCGGACGAACCCGATTACGACGCCGTTTTCAAAGCGGCGAAAGCGTAGCCGCGTTCGCACGTTCGTTTAGCGGTTTAGTAGGTGCCCAAATGCGCGCGCGAAGCGTGCGAGCGCATCGCGGGCGAACCCGGCCGATGCGCGAGCGAGAGCGCGATGCAGGCCCGGGTGGCATGCTCGACCGGCGGCGCGTCGCGGGCGCTATCACGCGCGCGCCGTAGCGAGCGGCGGCGAGTTGCGAGCCGATTCGGTAAAGGCGCCCGGCTCGCCTTGAAACGCGACGACGGGGTTCACGACGTGCCGAGGTTTTGCAACGCCGTTCGGGTGCGCTCGATCGTTCGCGCCTGACATTCGCGCTGCTCCCGTCCTTCGTTGCGACGGCCCGAAAGTTATGTTTCGCTCCTTGTCTCACAAAGTGTGAACAACCATAGCGCATATAACGCACAAGTTTTACGCAAAAATGACCACATTCGCTTGACATGGCCAATTAGGGGTCGTATGGTCAGACCAGGCTCCGAAGCCTAGCGATGGACAATCGCCAAGTTCTGGACGCACAAGGCTGCTGCGAGAATCCGATTTCTTTCGTTGGCCGACGATGGGCCATTTCTACCACTCTTCTCCTCATCGGAGGAGCCTATCTATGGATCACACTACCGATCGCTCGACGGCAAAGCCAGACCTTGCCGCCATGAAGAAAGCCGCCCTCACTCCATCACCGCAAGTCGTGGCAAGCGTGCGCGACACTCTCGGCACGCGACTCACTGCGGTGATTTCGGGCGTCAAAGATGCTCGTACTGTGGACTCTTGGACGCGCGCGAATGCCAAAATTCCCGATCTCGTCCGCCGTCGTTTGCAAATCGCATACGCCGCGACACTTACCTTGAACGCCCTTTACGAACGCGACGCGATCGCTTCATGGTTCACCTGGCTCGCAGATGTGCTGGACGATCGTAGCCCGGCGGCCGTTCTCGCAAGCACGACGGCAAGCGATGTCGAGAATAAGGGACGCGAGATCCTGAGGGCGGCAAGATCTCACCTCGCGGAGTAGATCATGCTCACGTACTCGCTTACCAGCAATAGAATCTATCGAGTCGGACGCACGCAGAACGACGATGGGTCAGCCGCGGATCCGTGGTCGCTGCCGGATTGGCGGTACGCACCGTTTTCGGGTCGTTTCGCCGATCCGGAGCCTGATTCGCAATATCGTATTCGATATGCCGCGTTGGAGCCGTACGGTGCGTACGTGGAGGCTTTGCAGAAGTACCGTCCGGACCTTCACGTGTTGGAGGCAATAGCTGCCGTCGGTCATGCGACAGACCCTTTACTAATACCCGGAGTTCCCGCCGACTTTTTCCGCAACAACGCGCTTGCGAGCGCCGATTTGGTGATCCCCGCTGACCAGGGGCTATTCGATTTGGTCACCGGCGAAGGCATTGCTCGATCGCATGGTGCGATTGCAGCAGCATCCCGAGCGTCTCGGTGCGGGCTTAAAGATTACTATGCTTCGACACTTCTTACGGCCACCACCCCGAAGTTTACGCAAGCGTTGTCACGTGTTGTGTTCGAGTACAACCAGTTCAACGGCATCGCATATCGCTCGCGCTTTGACCCGGCCACGATTTGTCTCGCCCTATTCGAAGGCGCACATAACTTTGACAACGCGGGCTGTAGCCCGATAAATAATGCATCAGCGGATTTTCGCGCGGCTTGCACTATCCACCATCTTCCGGACCCCGTTCCCGCAACGCCGCCGACGCCTAGCGCACAGTAGTCGAGACGCGGCTCATGAGTGTGCACTGATCTTCGAGATGCGTCCTTTTTCGCGCTTCTCATGGTTGCAGTCCCTACAAATCAGCCTTCGGGAGTATCCACTCGCCCACTTGCACGACCGAGTTCCTGATGTTCATGCCGATTCTCTCTATGTCCGTCGTCGCGAGCATACCGCTGTGCATGATGACGTTTCTTGATCGCTCCAGATTATCGAAAATGTGCCTGACCCATTCAATTTATCGCGAGCGGGCCTTCGGAACGGCTTACGGCGTCGTCGTCCAGGGAACTGGCGCTGCTTGCCCGCGCGGTGTTCCTCATTCGGCCCGATAAGTCGCTCGCATACGTTGAAATCGTAAAGGAAGTCTCGGACGAACCGGATTACGACGCCGTTTTCAGCGCGGCGAAAGCGTAGCGGGGGCGCACGTTCGTTTAGCGCTTTAATAGGTGCCCAGAATGCGCGCCGTGCCGTCGACATCGGCGAGCGCCGTGTCGAGATCGGCGCGCGAGACGGATTCGATCTCGCAGTAGAAGCGGTACGTGAACGGTTGCTCGAGAGACGGCCGCGACACGAGCGTGCGCAGGTTGAAGTTTGCATCCGCGAAGCGCGCGAGCGCATCGCGGAGCGAACCCGGCCGATGTGCGAGCGAGAGCGCGATGCAGGCGCGGGTGGGATGCTCGACCGACGGCGGGTCGCGGCGAACGAGGAAGAAGCGCGTAAAGTTTTCATCGACGTCTTGAATGTTGTGCGCGATCACGCGCGCGCCGTAGCGGGCGGCGGCCAACTGCGAGCCGATCGCCGCGATTTGCGCGTCGCCGAGCGCAACGATTTCACGCACGGCCCCGGCGGTATCCGCCACGATCGTGCTCTTCACATGGGGATGCGCGGCGAAGAAGCGGCGACACTGTTCGAGCGCCACCGGATGGGAGCGAACCTCGTATAGGTCGCCGACCGTCGCAGCGCCGGTCCCGATGAGATTTTGTACGACTCGGTAGACGAGTTCGTTCACGATCGTGACGCGCGGTTCGGCCCATAACAGATCGTAGACCCGCGGGACCGGTCCGGAAATCGAGTTTTCGACCGGCAGCACCGCGAACTCAACGCTGCCGCGCGCCACTGCAGCAAACGCATCGTCGAACGTCCCGAAGCCGAGCGTCTCGCCTTCCGGCATGAGTTTGCGAGCCGCGTCGTCGCTGAAGGCGCCGGGCTCGCCTTGGAACGCGACGACGGGGCTCACGACGTGCCGAGGTTTTGCAACGCCGTTCGGGCATCGGCCGCGCGCTGGTCGCTCGGTGCGACCTTCAAGAAGCGCTTGAAGGCGGTTATGGCTTCCGTGCGGCGCCCGATCGCGTTGGCGACGATGCCCTCGTTGAACAACGCCTCCGTGAAGTTCGGATGTTTGGCCAGTACGACGTTCAATTCGCGTAGCGACCCCAGATCGTCGCCCACGCCGTGCAAGGCCGTAGCGTAGTCGGTACGCGTGTCGGGGTTCTCCGGATCCAGCGCGAGCGCGCGCCGGTAATAGCCGATGGCTTGCGGATATTTTGCGGCATCGAAGTATAAATTAGCGAGGTTCACGAGCGCGCCCAGGTCCTTCGGATTCCGTTGCACGCGGCCGCGCAGATCGACGAGCAGGCGCTGCACGGGCGCCGGCGGTCCGCCACCCGGTGCCGCGACGGCCGGCGGTCCTCCACCGACGCCGTTTCCGCCGCCGGTTTGCGGCACGACCACTTCGCCCGGTGCGGCCGATGGCAGCGCATCGACGGGTGCCGCGGTCGCGCGAATATTTGCATCGCCTTGCTGCGCCGTCGGTCCGAGCGCCGCGCCCGTGACGCCGAGCCCGATGCGAAGAAAGTAGCCGAGGATGCCGAGGAAAGCGAGCATCGTAACGACGAGAATCGGGACGTAGATTCGCGGCGGAAGGCCGCGGGCGGGACCACCAGGCACGAGCAGGGATGTTCTCGCGGCGGCGTGCAAGACCTCGGCAACGTGTTACCGGACGTCACCGAGCTTCAATTACTGTTCGCGCAACTCAATAACGAATGCTTTGCGGGCGAACTTCCGGCACATCGAATCGCGTATAACGTGCGCTTCTCGAATCTGGCCGGGCGCATCACCTACAAGCCGCCGCTCATCGAGCTCTCACCGAAACACTTCGAACGGCATCCCGAGGCGTTACGCGAAACGCTCTTGCATGAGATGATTCACGGCTGGCTATTTGCGCGCGGTGAGAATCCCGGTCACACGGCGCGCTTCAAGAAGAAGATGCGCCAGCTCGGATTGACGTCGATCTATCACGATCTCGGTAGCGCGGGGCCGCGCCGCGAGAGCAGCAAACGATTCATCCTGCGTTGCGAGCGCTGCAAACTCGAAGTGCTCCGCAAACGCAAACCGCCGGCTCTGATCTCCTGCGGGCGTTGCAGTCGGCGATCGTATGACGCGCGTTTCCCGCTGCGCATTTTTGAAATCGTCGAACTTCGAGACGTTGACGCGCCCGCTCGCGCGGCTCACGGGTCCGTTCGCTGAACGGTTGAAGAGGCTCTCCTCGTGCACGACGATGCGACGTATCGGCGTCGAACACGCGAAGCGTATAGCACGGTGACGCCCGTTACACGAGCGTCCCTACGATTACATCTTCGAGGGGGACATCTTCATACCGGACATCGATTTCGACATCGACGATAAATCTTTCTGGGCGAGCGCGAGATGTTCTTCGACCGTCGGTAGGGTCGCCTTTGCGAAGGCTACGAGGTCGGCATCCTTGCCGCCGGTGATTTCATTCTTCATCACGGTCGCCATCTGCATGTGGCCCGTCTTCTGACCTTGCAGATAAGACGTATCAAACGCGGCGCCGTGTAACGACTCGAGTGCGCCCTTCATCTTCATATTCGTCTCACCGACCGAGCTCGGCAACATCATATGTTTCGATTTGGCGATGGCGGCAAGCTTGGCATTCGCTTTCGTATGGTCCGCGACCATCTTACTCGCAAAGGCCTTGACCTTGGGGTTGGTCGACCGCTGCTCGGCAAGAGTGCCCGCCGCCACTTCGGCCATGCCCCCTTGCGCGGCCGCGTGGACAAAGGTTGCGTCCTGCCCCGCCATCGTAGCAGCTGAGGCAGGCACTGCCAGTGCAAACAACGCCGCCACCCCAAGTGAACCGAACGCGCGAGCGGACTTACCGGTTAATTTTATCTCTTCGTTTTTCACTCTCATGCTTTACCCATTTGTCGAAACGCGCCAGTCATCTGGGGTGGGCCGTACGGACGGTTTCGGGGACGAAAGCGGGACACGAAGCGTTGTCTGCGGTAGAATAAGGGCATGAATACCATCGACGCTCCAGTTCAGACCGCAGTCCGCCCCGAGGTCTTCAATGAACAGCACGCGTTCGATGCTGAGCGGGTCGCGCAGGCCTTTCACGTCCCGATCGCAACGATCGCCGCCGCAATAGGAAAGCCTGCGGATACGGTTCGGCGCCGTAAGAGCGCCCAAGGCTTGCAGGACGGGCTTGGACGTCTGGCACTCGTGTATAGCGACCTCGTGGCACTGCACGCCGACGACCGGTCGGCGGCTATGCGGTGGCTCAATACCCCGAACCGAGCGCTCAAAGAACGAGCGCGCCCTCGTACGTTGCTTGAACGCGGCCAACTCGACGTCCTCGAGGCGCTCGTCGAAGCGCTGAAGCACCGCCAGCCGCTGTAAGCGTGCTCGACGACGAATTCCTAACGGCGGCGCTTGCCAAGGCGCCGCCGTTAAAATCTGGGGCACACGTACCGCGCTATCGACGACGAATTCCCTACCGATCCGCTCTCCGGGATCGGTTCGGTGTTAAAGGGCGGCGGCTATAACTCACCACACACGTTCGAAGCGCTCTATACCTCGGATGCGTACCGCTGGCGGCAGATCCGCGTCGGGTCGCCGGAATAGCGACGACCCTCAATTGCTGCCTAACCGCGACCCATGCTGCTCCTGCATTAACGCTCGCGCCTTCGCGGCGAACGGCGTTCAGCATCACGCGCTCGAAAATGTGGCGGCTATCGTGGAGCGCTCCGAATCAACGTTGCGAGATAAGATCGATAACGTTGGACGACGCCGTTGCCCCGCTCGTGCCCGCGACGGCTCCCCGGACGTAGCCCGCGAGATCGAGCGTCACGTAGCGGTAGCCTGCCGCCTTAATGCCGGCCACGATTGCCTGGCGCTGGCGTAAGACGGCGTTGAATGCGTCGAGCGGAACTTCAATGCGAGCGAGGTCGCCATGATGACGTACGCGGCATTCGCTCAGGCGCGCGGAGTAAAGAACGTCCTCCGCGCGCTCGACGCGGTCGAGCAATTCGCTCGTAATTGCGGTACCGGTGGGAAAGCGGGATGCCAGGCAGGCGAGTGCGGGCTTGTCCCACAGGCCGAGGTCGAGTCGCAGTGCGAGCGCCCTGACGTCGTCTTTCGAGAATTCCGCTTCTGCAAGTGGACTGCGCACGCCGTTCTCGCCTGCGGCCCGCCGACCCGGGCGAATTTCCGCTAAGTCGTCTAGATTTAAACCGTCCGCAATGAACTCGAAGTCTCGTTCGCGAGCGAGCTCGACGACGCGGCTGTACAATTCGCTCTTGCAGAAATAGCAACGGTTGACGGGATTGGACGCGTAGCGTTCGTCGTCGAGCTCTTCCGTTCGTAAAAGCTCGTGCCGAGCGCCGATGCTTTGCCCAAACGCGACGGCGCCCGTGAGCTCGCGTTTCGCTAGACTTCCCGAAACGCCGGTCACGAGCAGCGCATTCGCGCCGAGTTCCGACGTCGCAATAGCCGCAACCAATGCGGAATCGACGCCGCCGGAGAACGCCACGATGCACCGACCGTAACCACGGACGAGGCGGCGCAGATATCGTTCCTTTTCTAGCAGGGGATCAACGAGGGCTTGCACGCGTCGTCTTTCTCAGTAACGTGTCAGAAGCCCGCTTGCGTTGGGAACAGAATGTAGAAAAAGGCGCCACTTCCCCCGCTGCAGCCGGCCTCACGGGCACTCGGGTGCAGAGGAAGACCCGCTTTCGCCGGGTCCTTCTAATGAGCGTTGCGCTCGTTCGCTACGAAGTTGCGAGCACTTCCGCGTCGACGAATTCTACGCGGCGCGAGTCTCCAGTTCGCTGACCAATACTTTTTAAGCAGTCGTGCTGTTCAGACTCACGAGATCGTTTTCCGAGACGGCACGTTCCTTCTAAGAGCCGCGTTATTTTGCGGGTCGAATTCAAATGAGAGGTTAGAGCTAACGGCGTACGGAGACGGACCGCGCGAAGCGATGCCTGAGCGATCCGTGAATCCTCGAGTCATCGCCGGCCGATCGCCCTTCTGTCGCTCTTTCTTTTCATGATCCGTCCTATGGCGAACGGGATTACGCCCACATACTCGCCGTTAGTAAGTTTGGAAAACTACGAGCACTTATTGGTCGTCGGGTTGAAGGTACTGCCGGATTAAAGTCCCGCGATCACGCTATGGGCTTCGGACCTGTCGGTGCTCCCGAGGTTCACGATTCCCGTCTGCGTAACGCTATTAAATGCGTACACGGTGTTGTCACACTTGGTCATCACGTTTTTCGCGCTCACACCGAAGGATGCAGGGTAACACGTATATATGAACGCGTAAGCGAAGCCAACTTCGGCGTACGAACCGCTAACGGATGGGTTCGTAAGGTAGAGGTCGATCTCGTGGCCGACGATCGGGTTCGGATAGCCCAGCGGAAGCGTTGTGTCCGTTCGGGACGTGAATGCTGTCGTTATCGCAGCGATCGTCGGAGTGTAATACTGTCCGCTCTTATAGCCTCGGATTCTATCGCCTAAGAAAGGGCGAGTTCTTTAATGTCTTATTCGATCTTATGCGAGCCACTAAGGCCGTGCTGTACTGGCCCGAATCCAAATCCCACGTAGCTTCGCAAAGGTTGTTCCGGAGCTGCCGCCAGATATGGTCAAGTCTCTTGGGGAGCCAGATCGTGACGAATGACGAATGGAGAAAGCATCATGCGTGCAATCGAGCTAACTGGTCGCGAAACCGATTAGGTCCTAGTGTGCCGACCCGTAAATCGCATGACAGTCGCTCGGCGCTTTCCGCCGCCCCGGCGTCCCTCATCGCTTAAATTGCTCTGCAATTCTGCGCTCTTCGGTCCTTGGGGCGACGAAAAATCGCTGTCGCTTTGTGTCACGCGATTCACGGGTCGGCACACTAGCATCGACGCTGTAATTGCTCGCCGAAGCTAACGACTAGTCGCGCGCCTTCGCCCGCGAAAAGGGTGTCCTCGATCGTATCAGCAGCGCTTAAGCGCGTGGTGAATCGGTCGCTTTGTTACGATGCGTTGGGTAATCCGTATCGTGGATCATGTTTCCGTGCCACCCGGCGGTGAGCGTCTGAAACAAGATTGTGCCGGATCGAAAGGCTGAGGCGGCGCTGGCTCGGCAACGTGTATGTGCGATTCGAGGATCGATATGAACGTGCGCTGCTCGGCCGTCAGCGTCGACTGGATGCGGGCGCGCTCAGCCTGGATCCGTGGGAGCCTTTCCTGTTGTTTTTTATAAACCGGTATGAGGCGAGCGCGACGACGATTAGCGCAGCAGGCATTCGGAAACCCGAGTCTCCGCCTCGGGCCGTTGAAATCGCGCTCCGACCTTCGATCGCCGCAAAAGCCCTCGCCGTTCACCGTCCCGTAACGGTAGCACCCGGCGCAAGGGTCTCCGCTTCGCTCCGATCGCGCTACGCGCGACTACAGCCCTTGCACCGTGCGCTAGATTCCGTCTCTGGCTGTCAAGCCGCCCCGAGAAGAGGTCAGTATACTCCGTGCTCGGAGATGTCTAGTGTGCGCTACGCCGGCGCTGCGCGCCGCACTAGACACCTCCTGCGCGCGAAGC